>Ga0233426_10000495_pt1 | contig 42027 bp, 43 predicted proteins | sample SI_118_April2016_6_FD_179875 | JGI IMG/M metagenome (GOLD analysis project Ga0233426, IMG submission 179875) | Seawater microbial communities from Saanich Inlet, British Columbia, Canada - SI_118_April2016_10_MG | ecosystem: Environmental > Aquatic > Marine > Inlet | place: Canada: British... | reverse complement strand
ATGCAAATAGATGTTGAAAAATATATCAAATATTACAACGGAGAAAGGTTGCATACGACGTTAAATGACATGTCTCCGATTGAGTTTGAAAATGTAAGAGAAAAATGTGCGGCTTAACTTGACCAGATCACGATTAAAAGTCAGTGGTATTTAGTACATAATAAAAAGCGACATCAAACTATATTGGCAGAATTATTTTATCAATATCTTCAAGAGGAAGGCTTAGATAAGCTTAAAAATATTGCTAAAAATCAACGGAGATCATAAAGGAGTATTACCTTCAGGTTGTTGAGGCTCTCGTTGAATATGACTTTTGGGAATACATTCAATGTAGTGTGCAGAGAGGAATATGACTTTTAGCGTATTATTTTCGTCTATATCTAGGTTGCAGTCATTCACGTCAGACATCTTATTTTAATTGACTGCCGAATCATTTCATAACTTCTATAGTTCTAAAATTCAAACGTCTTTATTTTACTCTACCACGGTTCCCACGTTGTTCATTTTTAATTATTTTTAATGAGAGCTCTTTTTCCATGTCAATACCTTGCCAGTGGGCAAGATCTAGAACCCTAAGTACAATATCGGCTAATTCTTCACCAAAATGTTCGCTGGGCGTTTCTTGGCGACATTCATTAATTGCTTCACCTACTTCAGAGGCAATTAACGCCAGGGCTTCAAGCGGCGTTTTATTATGCCATCCCATTTTTTCTACCAATAAATAATTTTGTTCAGCGAGTTTATTTATTTTCATATTTTCAGCTCTTATCAAGTTGATTACTTGATTGTAAACTAGCTATAAAAAATATGTTAGCGAGCCTATATATCGGTTTTATTAAGTAAATCCTGTTATTGCTTGTTGAAGCATTGGATATAGAGAGCATAACAATACCACTGCCATGATGCGATTAAACCGTTTAACGTAAGTCTCATGCGTTAATATATTCTGCAGCCATTTTCCCACCATTAACTAAGCGAATGAACAAGGTAAACCAAAAATAAAATAAAAGCCTGAAATTATGAGGACTTGTTCAATGACATTTGAACTGGAAGATGAAAATGCCACAATTGCACTAACACACATCACCCAGGCTTTAGGATTGACCCACTGAAAAGCAGCCGCTTGTAAAAAGCTAAAAGGCTTTTTATCACTATTTAGATCGTTGTTTACTGGCATAGTGGCAATTTTAAACGCCAAGTAAATTAAATAAAATATTCCGATGATTTGTATTAATTGATGTAGGACAGGCCATTGTTGGAATAACGACATAATTCCTAAACCAACACAAATAATCATAATTAGAAAACCTATATTGACACCAAAAACATGCGGTAAGCTACTGCGTATTCCATGATTAACCCCTGAAGTTAGAATCATAATATTATTAGGGCCAGGTGTTCCTGAGGTGGATAATATAAATAAGATAAGTGCAATAAACTCCATGTTCTTTCCTTGTTTGCTGGTGTTATCACAGTGTAATGATGGTTATTGTTTTAAAACATACTCAGAAACTAAACAATTGAAGCTATACAGTTTGATAGCAAGTTTAGGAACGATTCATGTTTGAATGGATTTTTCACAATAGAATGCTAAAGATAAAAAATACAAAGGAGCGCCTTAAAAAGTAAATGTGGTTACTTTTAAAGGCGTCTTTCTTGAAATTAAATAATTCTATGCGATTTTAGATTAAGGAAAAGTGATATTAATCCATATAATATTTGTTTAAAGACTATAGCCAATGTGATTTATTACATAAACATGATATTTTCATTAATGATAAAGCGTTAGCTTACATATAAAAGACATTGTATTTGGTTATTCAGCTATCTATAAATAAGACATTCATTATTAAAACAATACGATAAAAATAAAATTACTGATTAGGGAAATAAGATGAAAAATTTTACTAAAAGTTTATTAATTACTTCGCTGGCTCTGCTTTGCGTACAGACTCAGGCTAGTGACATAAAGTCCGTTATAGAAAAAGACTATCAGCAGCATTTAGCGCCTTTATGGGATCATTTTCACCGTAACCCTGAGCTATCTTTAATGGAGTTTGAAACGGCCAAACGTTTAGCAAAAGAAATTAGAGCTGTAGGTTTTGAAGTGACTGAAAATGTTGGTGGAACCGGTATTGTTGCAATCATGAAAAATGGTAAAGGCCCAACAGTAATGATGCGTGCAGATATGGATGGCTTACCTGTAACAGAACAATCTGGTTTAGCGAATGCCTCAAAAGCAGTGATGAAAGATTGGAATGGTGAAGAAGTTGGTGTAATGCATGCCTGTGGACACGATGTCCATATTACTAGTTTAGTTGGCACTGCCCGTTATATGGCCTCAATTAAAGAACAGTGGTCAGGTACATTAATGTTGATCGGACAACCAGCAGAAGAACGTGGCCCTGGTGCTTCAGCAATGATGGATGATAATTTATGGCAACGTTTCCCTAAACCAGATTATGCCTTTGCTTTCCATGTAAATGCTGCTGCAGTAGCCGGGAAAGTTACTGTTGATGAAGGCTCTCCTTATGCTGGCGCTGATACAGTAGACATTACTGTTCATGGTGTGGGTTCACATGGCGCGTATCCGCATCAAGGTAAAGACCCCATTATGATTGCTAGTCAAATTGTGAATAATTTACAAACCATTGTCAGCCGTGAATTAGCGCCAAGAGATGCGGGTGTAGTTACAGTCGGTGCGTTTCATTCAGGTACTAAGCATAATATTATTTCTGATAAAGCTCACCTACAGTTAACAGTTCGCAGTTTAAACCCTAGAGTACGCGATCAATTGCTTGCAGCGATTAAGCGTATTGCGATTGGTACAGCTAAAACAGCAGGAATGCCTGATGATAAATTACCTGAAGTAACCGTTAGTGAGTTTTCGTTTCCGCCAACACAAAATGATAAAGCGCTTGCGCAGCGAGTAAAACAAACATTAGTGAACAAGATGGGGCAAGATGCTTTAACACCGCCTAATAACTCGGGAATGGGCGCTGAAGATTTTGGTTTCTTTACTACAGAACCTTATATCCCAAGTGTTTATTTTTCAGTCGGTGGAACGCCTAAAGCTGATTTTGATCGTGCAAAGGCGGGTGGTGCTGCGGTAGCTAGTCATCATAGTCCGTTATTTAAAATAAGCCCTGAGCCTGCGGTTAAATCCGGTGTAGAAGCAACAGTGCATATTCTTTTAGACGTAATGAAAAAGTAACCCTGAACAAGAATAGTTGTTTTTTTAATAGGGGAGTATGTCTTCTTTCAAATAACGACTATCTTTATATCGGAGGTGCTTATTATGCATAAAGACAAGTTTGTAAAAGGTCATTTTAAAGCAAGCTGTAATTTTGAATCTGCCGACGGTAAACATTTTGTTGGTTTTGGTGATGAATTTGATGTCAGTGAAGTGCTTAATGCAAATTACGGTTACTTTGCACCACTCACTTTAACCAACCGGACCAACGACATTTTTTACTTGGACCAGGCGATAATTTTCACTGGACCAAAGGTTCGTTCAAGAACACATCCCACTATGAGTTACTTATACCAGTTTCCCACAATAGGAAACATAAAAAATGCCTCAATATTGAGGCATTAATATTTAACTACATGAGAACAATTAACAAGTGTCACCGACCCCTTTTATTCATCACAGCGTAAGCAGCAACATCAATAGCAAACACTTGTGCTAAGGCGAGCAATTTATCCTCAACCCATGCTCGTCTATGTTCATAGCTTGTACCGGTTAACTTATCTTCTCCGCATAAAAAAGCACGGCGAACACATCGAGATATACAGTGATAGTAAGGCGTATCTACTAAACTTATTTGTCTTTTTCTTGCGGTAGCCATATCAAAACCCACTCATGAACTGATGATTATTTAACCATAGTTCGCTTTGGCTACTATAGCCATTTTGAGTGGGTGTCTTTTATTTATTCTTCACCGCATAAAAAAGCACGACGAACACAACGCGATATACAATGATAATAAGGCGTGTCAATTAAACTTACTTGTCTTTTTCTTGCTGTAGCCATAGCAAAACCCACTCATGAACTGTTGATTATTTAACCATAGTTGAGCCTGGTTATAATCGCCAATTTGAGTGGGTGTCTTTTATTTTTTTTATTTTGTTGAAATCAAAACAAATGAGAATAACTATCAAGTGTCACCGACCCCTTTTATTCGAGGCTAGTCTTTTTTGAAATCAAAACAAATGAGAATAACCCTCAAGTGTCATAACCTCTTTTATTTTTTCTTGATCTACTTATATAATTTCATATTTAATCTAGGTGTGATTTTACTTAGCATCTCTGTCTCCAATATACGCTTCTTTGTATCATTGCCAGTTTTTGATACATAACTTACAAGCGCTTTGCATGAAGATAAATTGACATAGTTACCTTCCAATTTAACTTCTTGACCAATAGTATACATTTCAGAAGGTTTTAGCGTTTTGCTACCAAATTCAAATTCATAAATTACATTTCCTATTTTGATATTTTCATCACATTCAAAACCTAATTTTATATTTTTGACCTCAAACTTAATATCTGAGCGGTTAGTTAAAATAAAATTAGTTCGCAGGTACTTATCTACTACTATGGAGGCAAAAAGCCTTTCCTCAGTAATGTCTGCCCCAAATTCATTCTCGTTGATAAGATATGTTGATAAAACTTCTTTTGAAGTCTTGTCAATTACATACATTTTTAAGTTCTTACACGGCCATGCCATTTGATAGGCTGCCAGAGGTAATACCTTATATACAGTTGATGCTCCATCTATATAATTACTGGAGGAGGCTGAGCCAGCAAAAGGGTAATCATCCATTCTTTTGTTAGTAGTTGTTTGACTACAAAATGCTTCGTCTACATTGAATTGAAACACTACTTCTGTTTTATCCACATCTTCAAATTCAATAAACACATGAATTAAATCACTATCTAAAACGTCATGCTGAATATTATGCCCAATCGTAATTGATCCCCCTACGGCATTTACCATACCTATAAAGTATAATGAGATGATAGCTATAAAACTTAATACATTAATGCCCACAAGCTGCTCCTGAATTACGATAGCAACTTATTTGGCTCATAGTTTGCTGTTTAAAGTTAATCTGGTTACGAAATCCACTTATAAAATTATTAACGTTATTATGCGACCAATTATAAGCTTTAATTTCACTGGCTTTAAGCTCAACTGGCCCCATTAATGCCGACTTATTAGGTGTACTATACATTGTATATAAATCACCTATATGAGAAAGCTCATGACCAAGTGCCCATGTTTGAACTCCTAGAGAATCGCTAAGCATATCGGGGTTTATACCTATAACATTTAAACTTAAAGGGGACATTTTTGCTTTTACTGTAGGGTCAACGGTTAAGGAAATGTTACCATCTGCGCCTTCAGGAAGTAAGCCATCATAATTGCCATTTACAGAATGTTCATTTGCAGATTTAACCAAGCCACTTAACCTTTCATCATTAGAGCTAAAAGTAGGTCTATTACTTTTAGGATGCACTTCCTCATTGAACGCACGTGAGAATGCGCCAGTTACAGCTCCATTTGCAAACTTACCGCCTGTTATTTCTGATACAGTACCTCCAACTACAGCAGAAGCAACTATTCTTCCGGCTTTATCAGAAATGCCATCAATGGTTCCCCCCATAGCTTGGCTTATACCAGCACTCGCAAATCCATGGCCAAACTTTCCTCCGTTTAATACACTACTAATCCCACCAACTACACCATGAGCTAGAGCTTTAGCGGCTTTCAAGCCTGAAGTTAGTTTTCCAAGCCCTTGAAAGTGAGTTCCTACTCCATGGAAAGCTCCTGCTGTAAACGCACCAACTAATGCTCCTTTTAAAGAGCCTGTGGCTATGCCTCCTGCAACAAAGCCAGTTGCCATTGTTTGCCATAAACCTGTCCCCCAAGGTGCCCATATTGAAAATGCTATAGCAACAAATGGAGCAAACTTCCCTAACGCTTAATTCAATTTCTTAAATATCTTATTAAAGAAATACCCACTCGGATCGGTATAACTCAACGGGTTATTCAACACATAACTATAACGGTTATAACTTTGACTATTCTTAGGCGCCTGAATATGCGGATCAGCTTGTAAGAACCTACCCAAAGTTGGATCGTAGATCCGACCGTTCATATGAATTAGTGGGTAGCTGGAATAGAACATGCCTTACAAAACAAGCTTCATAAGTACCATTAGTGTCACCTCACTTCATTCTGACATAAACAATCTTGTATAGTCTTACCTATATGAGCTATAATAATTTCACACTATGTTCGTTATGTCAGTTTAGAGGTGAATATGTCAGTTTCAACTTTAGTCGCTAATCGAGTATCTCGTATGAAACGAGGAACTCCATTTTCTATCGAGGGTTTTTATTCCCTAGGCACAACGACATCTGTACAAAAAGCAATGAGTCGCTTGGCTAAAGAAGAGAAAATTGTTCGTGTGGCTAAAGGAATATACTCTCGTCCAAAACCTTTAAAAAGTATTCCGTCAATCAAGATCACCGCTAAAGCTGAAGAAGTTGCTAAAACTTGGGCACGAACACACCATTACAAAATGGTCCCTCAAGGGTTAGAAGCAGCCTATAGATTAGGAATGCAAACACAAGCACCTATGAAATCTGTTTATTGGACTACTGGACCATCACGTGAATTCAAGATTGGGAATGAAGTAGTACAGGTACACCATACTGCAAAAAGTAAACTTCAATGGGAAAATAAACCTGAAGGGACATTGTTTCGAGGATTGCTCGCACTATCTCCCAAACATACTTCAGAATCATCATTAAAGAATGCTTTAACTCGATTGCAGTTAACAGAGAGTGAAACATTAAAGGTTATTTCCAAATTACAAAAAAATGCCATGTTAGCCATGTGGAAACTTAAATTGGAAGACGTAGAGCGTAGTCTTTTATCATGAATATATTTGAACTCTATGCCGATAAATCGCGACATGAAGAACTCAGTGAAATATTCACTATTGGTGCCCAGCACCATCCCAAAGGACTTGCCGCTAATTTTTTAGAAAAAGATATTTGGGTTACTGAAATTCTTCGACTTCTCTATGATGAAAAATTATTAGGAGAATTTTCAGTAGCGTTTAAAGGTGGAACTGCATTAAGTAAATGCTGGGAAGCAATTTCACGATTCTCTGAAGATATCGATTTATCTATTCATTGGGCAGATTTATCTGGTCACACTGAGGAGGAGGAATTAGCAGCGTGGAGCCAAAGTACTAAAAACAGAAGTCAAAGTGCTAAATTTAGAAAAGCTCAACAAAAACAGTTACAAGCTTGGAGCGAGAGGTTAGTTGTTATTCTTAACGAGCGCCTATCAAAGTATAATATTGAAGGCTTATACGCTGAAATGGAAGATGGCTCAGGTGGTGAGAAAATCGATATTCATTTCCCTCGCGTCACAAGAGGAACTCATGATTATCAGTTAGATCATATCCTTCTTGAGTTTGGCGGTCGAAATAGAGGAAAACCCACTGATACTATCGCTGTCGATTGTTACTTGGGACATACCCAAGGTTTGGAGCAATTAATATTACCTAAAGCACAAGTGAGTGCTTATCAGGCAGAATATATTTTATGGGAAAAGCTGACAGCGTTACATCAATTTTGTACTCAAGATAATCCACCTAACCCCGATAGGTTAGCTAGGCATTGGTATGATGTGGACTGTTTATTAAGCATGCAGTTTGCTGATCCTCTTAATTCTAATACTGCTAGAAACGATGTGATAGAAATGAAGAAACATCGTTGGGCCAGTCATGGTGTTGATTATGAGGCTATTCTCGCAGGTGAGCTTTTACTAATACCTGATGCAAAAAGGCTACTTGATATTGCAAAAGATCATGACAATGCAATTAAAGGTGGGATGTTTTTTACAACGCCAGATCCATTTTCTGTGATCCTTGACCGATTGAAAGCTGTTCAAGATAAAACCAATCAGCAATTCAAATAATGTCCTAAATTATTTATCTAAGCCACTTTTCAAAGACTCATCCTCATCGATATCTTTCTTAATATTAATGTCAGACAAAATACCACTTGCCGCTCCTTTTTGTTCAATGATGGTTTCACGCTCTGCCATAAAATCATCTGATGCCGTGTCTACGTCATTAAAATAAGAGTCCCAGCTTTTTCCTTCATAAGCACAAATCAAGTCAGCAAGCTGGTGGAGTTCATTACCCTCTGTTGAATTGAACTGAGCATCCCAAAGCTGCTCTACACGTTTTAACGCAGCAGTTAAATCTTCGTTATTGGTTATTTTATTCGCTGATAAAATATCTCTCGTAGCAATGCGTAAATCACTGTCATCTTTCAAACGGCTTGCTTCTTTTTTTGATTGAGCAATAGCCTCAAAAATATTGTGATATTCAAGTAACTCTTCATCGCTGCCATGCTTTTCATTCGTAGGCTCAATAACTTTTAAGCTATCACCACACAAATCAGCAAAACACTGTTGGCATAAATCGATAGTGAGTTGTTTACCATCACCATGAATGGAGCCGTAACCGCAACGGTGATTTACACTGATAAATTCATGAAAGATATAATCACTTGGCTTTGCTTGCTCACCACAACTATCACAGATGAGTAGTGATATTTCTTTTACTGTTATTTCTTTAAAATGTTTCATCATGCCTCCTTAATCATTGATGCAGGTTGAAAAAACTCCCGCATAGCAAGAGATAATGAACTCATCGCTGAAGGGTGAGATGTCTTATAAACTTTATGTAGTTTCTTCTTGCTAACATGCGTGTAAATTTGAGTAGTAGATATATCTGCATGACCTAAAAACTCCTGGATATAACGAAGGTCGGCATCTTCTTCTAGCATATGTGTTGCAGCACTATGGCGAAAAGTACCGCAACTACCACTTTTAGCAACACCTGATAGCAGAATATACTTGGTGGCTAATTCTGACATACGGCATTTTTTAAAAGCTCTGCCACTGTTATTTAAAAAGACGGTTTCATCCGATGAAAACTTGACCCGTTTGGAAAGCTTAGGACGAATATTCTTGAGGTAAAAACTTAAACACTGACATGCGCGATCTGAGATTGGTACAATCCTGTCATTATTACCTTTACTTTGCTCAACGCGCAGTTCCATTTTGATAAAATCAATGTCATCACGTTGAAGTTTTATCAATTCACACCGCCTTAAGGCACAAGAATAAAATACTTCTAAAATAGCTCTATCTCTCAAACCTGTATCACCGTGCAGTAAAGGTTGTTCAAAGACTTTTTCAATGTCGTCGGTTGACAATATATTCTTCGGCACTCGTCGTGGTTTTTTGGGGAGCTCTAATCTACCTAGTGGGTCATGGTCTAATATTTCACAAAAATACATACGCCTGATAAACACTCTAATCGCAGTAATGATATTTCTTAAGGATTCTGACTGAATCGGTTGACCTTTTTTACCCTTGTAATTCTTACGCGCATACAGACGATATTCATCGACTACGGTTAACGTTACCTCATTGATATCTTCAATCTCATTAAGTGAACACCATAAGACAAAACGGCTTAACAAACACTTTTTGCCGGTAATAGTGGCGTCACTTTCATCATGAGATAAACAATAGTCCAGGTAATATTCAAGGCAATCAAGAACATTTGATAACTGCTTAATATCTCGCATACTAATGACCTCCAAACACTTGAGCTTGACGAAGTCGTTGGCGTAACAACTTACCTGACGGATCATATAAGCATAATGCGTTGATATCCTGCCAACTAGGTAACCCCGCAATTTTACAGCGAATACGATACCGTTTGAGTATCTTCACTATCACTTTTATCTTTTGCAGGTAATAAGGCGATTGATTAAAGACAATCTTGACGACTTTGACTTGATGTAATTTGAGTAATTTCGCATGTTCATCGGTAAAATCAGTATTACCAACAAGGGATATTACTTCTTCAATACCTTGTCCAAGCACAGATAATGCTTCCAATGGGCTTTTACATAAGATTACGCAGTTAGGTTGCTTAGCTAAACAATCAATATTAAATAGCGCTTCTTCATCAATCAAATGAAAGGGGTAAGGGGTTGATGTATAGCGCACCACATTAGAAATACGCCGACCAACGCCACCGACAACAATGCCATGACGCTTAATCGGAATAATCACTGAGCCAAGGAATATTTGATGGCCCTTACCGCTAATTAACCCCGTTCGCTGTAGCATTCCACGCAAAGCTGCAGGCTCATCAACCTCTCTAAACTGTTTACACAACGACTTGTCAGCAAAGCCTAGCTGAAATTGGCTAATTATGTCATTACTTATCCCACGTACTTCTCGCAAATAGTGCAAGGCAACTTCATGAACCTGTAAATGTTGTGCATAAAGTTCATAAGCCATACCTACTCGTTGTAGCTCAATACCGTTAAGTTCAGGTGCACATAAGAAAGAAGGATCAATACCTTGGTAATTATTTTGAAAATGAGAACTAAGCATTATTTAGCACTCCTTTTTACTGGTTTAACTGAGCCCTTCAGTGCAGCGCCTTTTTTACGACGAAAAGAGTCTAAATCCCAGTCGAGTTCAATGGCGTATGACTTGATCCTGTCTAAAACTGAATCAGCAACCACTTTGTCTTGAAAAGCATCGTGCCACATATCGGTAGCGTATTGAGAGGTTATTAATAATGACGAGTTTTGATCACGCATTTCAATTAATTCAAACAACAAATGTCGTTCTTCATTAGAAAGTGTTTGAATACCCCAATCATCAATAAATAATACTTGGGCTTTGGCAAATTTCCTTCTTAACTTGGTAAGCTCATCGACTCCAGCTCTTTCAGCCATTTTTAGCTGCCTGATAAGAGTTGGAAAATGCACATATAATACCGAGTACTCTAACTCGATGGCAGCATTCGCTAGTGCACAAGCTAGGTGTGTTTTACCTGAACCCGTTGGGCCACTGATAATAATATGCTGAAAGTGCTTTATCCACATACAGGTGGCAAGTTGTTTTAAGGCTGAAAATTCAACACAACGATCAATTTCTGCAGCAAAGTCTTCCAATCTTGCAGAGCTCCACCGAAGTTTAGCAGCCTTGCGTAATCGATTTACTTTCGTCATGCGATCATGATTTAATTGTGCTTGCAAGATAGTGAGAAAACATTCAAAAAAATCCAATTCAGCGCCTTTCTCTTTTAAATAAGCAAGCAATTCGTGATACATAGGCAGTAGCTTTTTTTCTTCACAAAGCGCTCTTATTTCGGTGTGCTTATCTGTAATAGTATTATTCGCCATAATATTGAGCTCCTCTGACATTTTTATTAGCCAGTAATAACGGAACAAAGGGTTTGTTGTTATCTATATCGCGATAGATTTCAGTTTCCATCACCATCTTAAATTCTTGGGCTGATGTGATTTGATGTTCGTCGGCATATTGGCAAGCAAGAATAAAATCGGGTTCATTAAAGCGTTTTAGCTGCTTTTGGATCATGATGCAGGCCTTACCTGCCGGATTAGAATTATCAGAGTTAACATTTTTGTATTGTCGTTCAATTAAATGTGCCGCGCTTTCATCAATGCCTTGTGCCCACTCAATAAAATTGGATTTGTTTTTATTGCCCTGAACAAGATGCTGAGGCGATTTATGAGCATCAAGTATGCTGTCATTATTTACACCTTGCGCAATTTGGTGTGTTGCTACCACCTTATAATTATTAAAAACCGTTAACTCGTCTTCGGTAATTTCAACTATCACTTTATGATGACGAATTGTATAGGGCACGCTATAGCGGTTCCCCTTATAGGTAATTGTTGCATTCGCAGAAACCTTAAGTGGAAAACGTTCATCAAAGGGACGATATGGATGTTGCGGAAGCGCTTTAAGTGTACTTTTCTCGTGCATATTGAAAAGTTGATTACGCGAAAGTTTAATACGCTGCATAGGTTCGTTATTAAGCTTTTCAACCTCTGCACTCAAATGGGCATTAACTTCTTCAATTGAAGTAAAATGCAGTCTTCTCATTGGCACAAGGATGCGATAGGTGATGAACTGAACCGTTTTTTCGGCTTTTGGGTTATCTTGACTCATGGCGACACGCGACGTGTCTACAATAACATTGTAGTGAGCTGCCATGCATTCAGCTTGTTCATTAAGCTCTGCAATAAGGCCGGCCTTTTTTACCATTTCGCCATTATCAACATGAATGGTAAAAGGACAACCACCCAAACTATCTAACCCAGCAACGATAGAATTTACCCACTGCTTAGTGGTATGACGTTTTGTCGCGATAGCAAACATTTTATTGCTGTAGCCTAATACGCATACAAACACTGATAAATACTCAGGTTGTTTTGGGCTATTTGGGTAATAAATAAGTTGTACACCGGCATAATCTGCGGCCAAAACCTCACCTGGTGTATAGGTGAATATGTACTCAATTTTTGACTTGGCAATTTCTTGCTTAATTAAAGTATAAAACTGAGATATCCCTAAAGCCGTTGATGGGTCTTCTTCGCGGTACATCAGGTAAATTGTCTTAATTTTTAATGCGAGTTTTTTCGGTCGTTTGGTTGCCTCTTTTAAAATCATTTCAAACGGAGGTCTTCGCTTATACGACACTTTATTTTTAAGTTTTGGGTAAAATAAAGCCAAAAGCTCGGCATCAGAAAGCTCAAGAAATTTAATATCAGGTGAGGTTTTGAATAGCGTTAATAGTTTTGTAGCCATGCGATTAATCGTTTGATGAGAGCTAGCTGTCATTTGCGCAACATTGCGGCTAGAAACCGAATCAAACAAAATCGCTTTGTTGATATAGTGAAGTTCATATCCTGCATTTAATGCGCGGTCAATGAAACCAATCAATATACGGATAATTTTTCGTAGTGAACTGTATGTGATCATATGAATACCTTTGTGTTAGTAACTAAAACAAAGGCGCAGGTGAACAAGTGAAAACTTTGACAAATCAAATTTTTCAATCATACTGAGATCATCGGAACGTAATTCGATAAACTCTCAGAGCCCTGCGGTCGCCAAACTTAGCAGGGTTTTGTATTTCTGCGCCGCTTTAAATTTTCTTTTCGATATCACCCCCAGGATAAATGTGATTTAATTTTTGTGTGGCAATCCATTTCGCAACATCACGAGTTAACGCAAATTTACCGCGCCTTTTATCAATCGAAAACACATCAACGGGCACCGTTTGTCTGCTCACCGCTTGCCTAAAGGCATCTGCGCTTGAATATCCCAGTGATTTATAAAGTGCATCACCATAAATCATCGGACCTAATGACTGATATAGCTTGTTTTCAAGCTCACTTGCTAACTCATCAACGCCATTATTCCCATCTTTTATTTCAGTCATCTTGTAAATTGCCGATTTTGGTTACACCTAAACATAAGTGTAGCGAAGCGCTTTTAGATAGAAAGTGATTGTAAAAAGATAGTTTCCCTTGAATCGATCTTTGCAATAGCCAATATTTTCAGCTACTTATTATTAAACAAGTTGTTTACGTAGTCGGTTTTATCATTTTATTTAAGGGATGTTTGTTATGCCAAGACCAAAGCGTGACCTGATAGAAACACCAAAAATGCGCATCATGATGCATTTTTATTGTTTAATTGCAGGTATAGAACGAACAGGGCCTGAATTGGCACTATTCGTAGAAAATGATAGAGAGTACGGCAGCAAATGGCATCGACTCAAAGAAGGTACTAAGAGCCCACAACCAGAAACGTATGCCAACATGATAAAAGCGTTAGAGATAAATAATGTATCAAAATCGAAAGTTAAGGAATTCACCCAATTGTTTAACTCACCTTTTTGGCTGGTATTACAAGGCAAGGAAATTAGTGAACAAGAAGAGAGTAGAATACTTAATACGCTACCGCTGGATATACAAAAGTCACTTACAAAAAGAAATACTCTTGAGAATCGATTGTATATTGGCCGAACGGTTCCCTCGGAGAAGCGTGTAAACAAACTTGAGAAAATCTCGACATTAGATGCGCTCGCTAGTTTGATATTATTATTACGATTAAAAAGAGGTCAAAAATCCAACTTTGAGGATGTACACATTCATAGCGCTGTGTTTCGTATGCTACTCAGTTTTTTTCATCATCCATCCTTTCTTTTTTTTATTGATGAATTATGGCCATACATCCAGTCTGTTCTGATTAAACACGATAAGGTATCGTTAACAAGAATGGGGATCGGTTTTTGGAATGACTCCGTAAAAGAAGTCATTACTGTTCTTAGGGAAGAAGCAGAGATACATTACCTGGCACGCAATGCAAATATTATTGAGGATTATAGCGATATTCCTAGCTTTAATTATCTTTTCTACCAAAACAAAGATAGCGCTGTAATACTGGCCGCTATGAAATCAATCGCAAACAACAACATGACTGATATGAACGAGGTTGATATTTTTTCCATAGCTTTAAAAAACTTAAGACGTAAAGGAAAGAGTAACCTTAATTTTCCATCATTGTCCTTTCCACAATTACGTATCGAATAATGTTCAATACCTAATCAAACTATCTGTAGTGGAAATAAAATCTATAATAATACGAAAGTGCAGTTAGCAGTTGGTCCAATTAAAATTAAATGCTGGTTCAGCCAAATAAACGCAATGAACCAATCAAAATATTTCAACAGTCCATTTAACCGTAATTAGCACTTAAGGACAACCGCGTAGAAATCAAACATAACAATGAATCATTTATGTTTGATATGAGTAATTTTGAAGGGACTTTTATCCCATTTGATAACGAATAGTTGTTTTAAATTACGTATCAAAAATCATTATAGAAGAAGTAGAATAAATGTTTTACTTCTTCTATTTATTTTGATTATCTTCCTTTTTTTCTTCTCTAAATGATTCTGCTTGTAAATGATGTTTGTTCAATAATTTGTAAAATTCAGTTCTATTTCTTTGCGCAATACGTGCCGCTTGGGAGACGTTTCCTGCAGTGATATCCAATAACTTAGCCAGATAGTCTCGTTCAAAATGATCTCGTGCTTCTTGAAAAGAAGGCAATTGTGACGTTTTATCACGTAAAGCATTTCTTATTAATGCTTCACTAATGAGTGGCTCAGAAGTAAGCGCTACACTTTGTTCAATAATGTTTTCTAATTGACGAATGTTTCCCGGCCAAGGGGCACTAATTAATAACTCCATGGCTTCTTTTGAAAAGCCATTAATTAAATGAGCGCTTTTATCTTTGCAGTTTGATAAGAAATATTGAGCTAAAAGAGGAATGTCTTCTCTTCGTTCAGAAAGCGGAGGTAGCTCAAGTTCAACGACATTTAAACGATAATACAAGTCTTCTCTAAATGATTGGTTTATAATCGCTTTCTGCAAATTTTGATGAGTGGCAGCGATGATTCTAACATCAACCTTAACAGCGACAGTACTGCCCAAAGGTCTCACTTCTTTTTCTTGCAAGGCACGCAATAATTTTACTTGAAAACTCATAGGCATATCACCTACTTCATCTAAAAATAATGTTCCACCATTAGCTGCTTCAAATAAACCAATATGATTTCTTTCTGCACCTGTGAATGCCCCTTTGCGATGACCAAATAGTTCTGACTCTAAAAGTTGTTCGGGAATAGCCGCACAGTTAATTGCAATAAAAGTTTTTTTTTGTCGGTTACTCGCTAAATGAATAGCTTTGGCTAATAACTCTTTACCTGTACCACTTTCACTTTGTATGAGTAAACTAAAATCACTTTTTGCTACTTGTTTAGCTTGCTGTAACAGTGTTGACATTATTGCGCTACGACTAATTATTTGTTTTCGCCATTGTGTTTCATCTGCTTGTTGATGACCCGTTTCGCTTTGAGGTTGCAAGCGAATGGCTTGCTTAACTGTATCAAGTAACTCTTGGCTTTCAAATGGCTTAGTCAGAAAACTAAAAACACCTTGTTTAGTGGCATTAATTGCGTCTAGTATGGTGCCATGAGCAGTCATTATTATCACTGGAAGGTTAGGTTGCTGTTGCCGTACCTTTTCAAACAATGCCATGCCATCCATGCCATCCATTTTTAAATCACTGATCACTAATTGCGGTTGTGAACTTTTTAATAACCCTAATGCTTCTTTTGCATTTTTGGCTGGGAGTACGTCATACCCAGCTGCTGAAAGTCGAATACCTAATAATCTTAATAAACTCGGGTCATCATCGACAATAAGAATACTTTCTTTTGGTTGTGAAGGCTTTTCAGCCGTTATCTTTTGATGTGTCATAAGCATATTCATTATTGTTCTTGATTGTTAATGTCAAACTCGATTTTTTTGAACTGATTAATTTGTTTTTTTAATTTTTTAAATTGAATTATCAGTGCTGCATAGGCAGTTTCTTTGCCTTCTAACATCGTTTGATTTTCTTGATATAGCTGCTCCGTTAATATTAATTTATTAAGGGTTAATATTTGTTGATTGAGCTGATCTTTCATCATACTGATAAAACCAAAATCAGCTGCTGAAATGTGTATGGCTTGTTGTGGAACTATTGTCAGTTTATTTAATGTGGTTTTTGCTGTGTAAGGATTATAAATAGGAGAGTTTGGTAAAGAGTACAGTAGGGCTAAATTAACTTCTGCGTCTAAATATCCACTGTTTATATTGTGTTTTTGTTTATCAGTTTCTACGAGCAACTCTTTACTAGAAAGACTTTTCAACCATAAATAATAATGGCTGTATTGTGATTCATTGTTACTGGTTTCTGTTAACTGGCAACCACTTAGGTTTACACAAATGGCAAAAAGCAGTACATAATATTTTAATGGTATACCCATTTTTAGTTTAATGAGGTTTAGCATCATAGATGTTTTCCTTGAAAGTGGTATGGAAAGCTTAAGGTTACTTTCAACCCGTGCTCTGGTGTAGTTAAGGAGGCTAATTGGATATCGCCATTTAGGCGCATTAATAGCTCTTTTACGATAGTTAAACCCAGCCCGCTACTTTTAATATGACTATCAATAGGTGGCGTTCCTTGATAAAACGCGTCAAAAACTTTTTGATGATAAGACACTTCAATACCAGGACCTTGATCAGTCATCATAAGCGTTATTTCGTGGTTCTCTATCTGTGTGGTAATGCAAATCTCTCCACCATGAGGGGAATATTTAATCGCGTTAGACAGTAAATTATCTAAAATAACCGAAAGTTGTTTAACATTGGTTTGAATATTTAAGGGTTGTAAATCAGTTATTACAGTGAGTTGCTTACTCTGAATATCTAATTTTCTTAAGGTAATATTTTGTTCAATGATTTTACTTAATTCTGACTTTTCAGCATCTTGTAAACTGGTTGAGTCGAGGACAATATTAAAGTCTAGTAAATCCTCTATTAAATTTTGTAACCGAGAAACACTCTCTTTAAGGATGTTTGTTATTTCTTGTTGGTCAGTGTTAAGTGAACCCACACTGTTGTCGTAAAGTAACTCTGTACCTTCTCTAATGGCAGCTAGTGGTGTTTTAAGTTCGTGAGATATGTGACGAATAAAGCTCGACTTTTGTAATTCTAACGCGTGCAAACGCGCTCTCATTAATTCTAATGCATCTGCTATTTCTTTAATTTCTTTCGAGCCAGAAAAACTGATCTTTTCTTCAAAATGACCTTGTTCGAGTCGGTGAATTTTTGTTGATAATTGTCTCAATGGTCGAATAATCAATAATATGAAAATACCGGCAATGGTTATGGTAACAGGGATGATTAATAAGCTGTTGAGCATGGTCAACCTTACATTGTCCGCCGAGTATTTCATGTTTTGTGCGTGTGAGCTAATTAACTCGTTGCTGCGAAAGTTTATCATTTGACTGATGGTTGAAAATGCTTTGAAGTCTTTCTGCAGTATATCTAATTTATTGGTATTAATGTTTTCAGTGTTGTTATCTTGTAAAGTTAACTGATTGATTTTTTTTTAGTAATTGCTGACTTAGTTGATTTAGTTCCTCGTCGTCGTAACTCACAATGTCCGCCGTAATAATATCAGTGAGACTGCCTCTTTGTTGAATAAATTGACTGTACAAATCCTGCTCTTCCAACACGACAAATTGGCTAGCAAATCGTTGTAGTTTATTCATTTCAATACTGAGTTGTCGGTTAATTTTTACCAAGTCGGCAACGTCAATAATGGCAGAGCTGCCCTGTTGAGAAAGTTTATTCACTTGATTGGCTGCATAAAGCAGCGCAATTGTAAGGGGTAAAACAACTAAACTAAAACCAATGAGTGTTAGCAATTTTATTGATAGTTGGCGTATACCTGATAATGTAAATAATATATTCAACTCCCATTTTTTTACCTGTCTTTTCAATCGTTATCCTTTTGCGGCACTTTTATATGGCTTTTTGATTTGCGAAAAAATATAACTGCACTTTTACGGCATTTTAGCTAAAAAAACAACAGTGTCTCCAAATGAAGACAGTATGTTTTTTTATGTTTTTTCATTGTTAGCTGTTGATTTTAAATGGAAAAAAATATTGATTTAGATGTGGGGGGGCAACTATTTTTTTTGAATTACTTTTACTGTCTGCTATTGGCAACACATAATATCAATCGTTTTGAAATAAAACTATACATATCAATGAATTAACTAGTTGGTATGTTGTGTGCAATACCCTCTACGTAGGTCTCATGTTAGAGATTGCTGTTGATAACAAAAATTAAGGATAAAACAATGAATACAATTAGTTTAAAAAAAGTAACTGCTGTAGTTTTAACATGCGTAATAGGTTCTTATTTCGCAAATGCTAATGAGAATGATACAAAGCTTGAGGTTAAAACCGAAGTTAAATCTGCTGCAGTTAAAGTGATTTCTGAAGCAAAATCGTCGAGTAAATTTGCAATGTTAGTAGAAAAGTTTGATTTAGATAAAGATGGCTTACTAAGTAAAGCAGAAATCCAATCAAGTAAAAGTGAAAAACTATTAACACTTTTTTCAAAAATAGATTTGAATACAGATTCAGGTATTAGTGAAGCTGAATTTAATCAGTACATCGCACAAGTTAAGTAATATCTTTGATTATATACATCAATTAGGTTTTGCAAACTCCCTTTTTCAGCCGGCTGTTTCTCCCAACCTCAGTCGGTTTTTTTCCAAGGTATTATGAATGAATGATATGCAACGATATATAAAGATTGACGATTGGTTTTTTGAAATAAAAACTGTAAGAGCACTTAAATCAAAAAACTATGGCGAAAAGTACAGTGCTATTGCGAATATTAATTGTAATGGTGATGCCATTTATGTGGATGGTTTAATGACTTCAGATGATAACCCATATACTTATCATGACTTTCAAACATTTAAAAAGTTTTGTAGCAAAATAGGTGTAAAAACAGCGCATTTTGATCGCTTTAAAAACAATGAATTAAAATCCCAAAGCGTTATTATTCAGCCTGAAAAGCAAAAGGCAATATTACAGTTAGTAAAATAACTTGATAAACTCTCGATAACATTTTTCTATTCAGTGTGTTTACACTTTTATGTCGATATCACATACCCGGTTAGATCGTTTTATAGGGGAACATTGTCAAATTAGCCGTCGAGATGTGCGATTGATATTAGCGCAAAATCGCATTTTGGTTGATGGCAAAATAGTAAAAGATATTGGTTTAATTATAAACAAATTTTCACATATACAATTAGACGGTAAAACCCTGCAAAAGCACCAAGCCTATTACATTATGCAGCATAAACCTATTGGGGTTGTTTGTGCCACTATCGATAAACAGCACCAAACCGTGATTGATTTACTAGATCACCCCTCAAAAGGGGATTTTCATATTGTCGGCCGTTTAGATCTAAACACTTCAGGATTAGTCTTGCTGACGAATGATAGTCGGTGGTCAGAAAGATTGATGTCACCAGCGCATAAAGTGGTAAAGAAATACCGTGTCAAACTTGAACATGCCATTAGTAAAGAGCAAGAACAAGACTACATAAATGCTTTTGAAAAAGGCATGTTTTTTGAATTTGAAGGTATCACCACATTACCAGCGTATTTAAAGATAATCGACGAACATAATGTTGAAGTAAAGCTTTTTGAAGGAAAATACCATCAAATAAAACGTATGTTTGGTCGTTTTCAAAACCCTGTTGTAGCTCTTCATCGAGAGTCGGTTGGTTCACTTTTTTTAGATGAGAAATTGTTAGCTGGTGAAAGTCGACCATTAACCCTTGAAGAAGTCAGTAATATATTGATTAAATAAATGGTTAATTATTTTTTGTTTAAAATTTACACTTATCGACTATTTTTACGAAAATCAGAGGGTAATTCTCCAAAAAATAAACGAAACTGTTTACTGAAATAACTGTGATCGGTAAAACCGGTTTCATCGCCCACTTGAGAGATTGGGGTACATGTTTCAACAAGTAATCTTCGAGCATTTTCCAATCGAATTTCATTGATAAATTGTTTCGGTGTTTTCGCTAAATACTTTTTAAACCGTCGCTCTAACGCACTCACTGACAAATGCGCAACCTTAGCTAAATCATCGATAGTGAAATGTTGATGATAATTCTCACGAATATAATCAACAGGTACTTTTACCGCTTCAACCCCCGATAATGCCATGGTTTGTTTTTGTAAATGCCGTGTAATGCCATATGAGCCGATTATGTCTCCTTTGTTGTTACTGATTGGTCTCTTCGACGTTGCATACCAAGCAGCATCTCCTGTTTGTGTCATATTCATTTCTAATCGTTCAGTAACTGTTTGCCCGGCTAAAATTTTATTATCATCACGAATAAATTGCTTTGCTAAATGAGGAGGAGAAAAATCAAAGTCTGTTTTGCCTACTATTTTTTCTAAACCTTTTACTCTCTTATGCTCGATAAATGCTTGATTTGCATGGATGAAGTTATGGTTTTTATCTTTTATCCAAAACAGTACGCCAGGTAACAAATCAAACATGGTGATTAATTGTTCACCGCCCATTTGTTGGATAAAGGTAGATACTTCTTTATCGCCCATCGGTTATCTCTCCTAAAGCCACTATTGCTTAGTAAAATTCCAAACGCCGAATTTGTTGCATTCAAAACCGATTTATTAATAACACATTTTTCTGACTAGCTCCTATAGTAAATAACAAATATTTGATCGTTAGTTTGGGTTTATCTTCGTGAAAAAAATTCGTATGGGCATGGTCGGCGGTGGTCAAGGTGCATTTATTGGTGCGGTTCATCGTATCGCTGCATCATTAGATGGCGAAATAGAACTCGTTTGTGGGGCATTTAGTTCGACTAAGGAAAAAAGCGTCTCCTCAGGCTTATCTTTATATCTAGATGAAGCTCGGTGTTATGAAAATTATGATGAAATGTTTATGCGTGAATCATTATTGCCAGAAGATGAACGCATGGAATTTGTTGCGATTGTAACACCCAATCATTTGCATTTCCCCGTTGCAAAACTCGCTATAGAGCATGGCTTTCATGTGATGTCAGATAAACCGGCAACATTAAATTTGGCACAAGCTTATGAATTAGCAACTATATTAGAAAAACACACTGTGCTTTATGGCTTAACGCATACTTACAATGGTTATCCGTTGATAAAACAAGCGAAGCACCTTATTGAACAAGGTGATTTAGGGCAAATCGTCAAAATCGTTGTTGAATACAGTCAAGGATGGTTGGCGTCAAAATCTGACGAGAGTAGCAAACAAGCGAGCTGGAGATTAGATCCTGAAAAATCGGGCATCAGTTGTTGTATGGCCGATATTGGCGTTCATGCTGCCAATCTTGCTGAATATGTTTCAGGGTTAACTATTAGTGATATTTGTGCTGATTTAACGTCAACGATTGATGGAAGAACGTTAGATGATGACGGCACTGTTTTGTTAAAATTTTCTAATGGCGCTAAAGGCGTGTTAATTGCGAGTCAGGTATCTATTGGTGATGAAAACAACTTAAAGCTACGCATTTATGGCGATAAAAAGAGCATTGAATGGTCTCATTTAACACCTGATTCATTATGGTTGAAATCAAATAATGAATCTACCCAGCTAATCAGAGCCGGTGTCGGGAAAATGTGTGATGCAGCACAAAAAGCATTACGAACACCAGCCGGGCACCCCGAAGGTTATCTTGAAGCATTCGGCAATATTTACCTTAACTTTGCTAAACAAATTCGTGCTTATCAAAATAATGAAATATGTGATAACCGAACGTTTGATGTGCCAGGAATTGATGAAGCAATTCGTGGCATGGCATTTATAGAAGGCTCTGTCAAAGCGAGTCAATCTGAAACCAAGTGGCATCCTTTCATACCCAATCAGCTAAATAAGGAATCGAGTTAAATGAGTCAAAGTTCTTCACCTCAAAAGCCTGCTTCTCAAACTATGTCCACTCAAATAAAGGGGCCGGGAATTTTCCTCGCACAATTTTGCAAAGATGATGCCCCGTTTAATCATTTAAAAGATATTTGCACTTGGGTTGCCAGCTTAGGTTACAAAGCGGTACAAATTCCGACATGGGATAAGCGTTTATTTGATTTGCCACTCGCACATGAAAGTAAAACTTATTGTGATGAAGTTAATGGCGTTGTCGCTGATGCGGGTTTATGTATCAGTGAATTATCGACACATTTGCAAGGACAACTAGTGGCTGTTCATCCTGCTTATGATAAACAATTTGATGGTTTTGCTGTAAATGAGGTAAAAAATAACCCGCAAGCAAGAACCGATTGGGCTATCAAACAGGTAAGTATGGCGGCAAAGGTAAGTGCGAATTTAGGTTTGACGGCCCATGCTTCTTTTTCTGGGGCATTACTTTGGCAAACGGTTTATCCATGGCCTCAACGTCCAGCGGGTTTAGTTGAAGATGGATTTAAAGAGTTAGCGAAACGTTGGTTACCTATTCTAAATAAATATGAAGATGCTGGTGTTGATGTTTGTTATGAATTGCACCCCGGTGAAGATTTACATGATGGCGTAACATTTGAACGTTTTCTTGAAGCCACAGGAAATCATGCTCGCGCTAATATTCTTTATGATCCTAGTCATTTTGTATTACAACAACTGGATTATTTAGCTTTTATTGATATTTATCATGAGCGAATAAAAGCATTTCATGTCAAAGATGCTGAATTTAGGCCAAATGGTCGAAGTGGCGTTTATGGCGGTTATCAAGATTGGCAAAACCGTCCCGGTCGTTTTCGCTCATTAGGAGATGGCCAAATAGATTTTAAACAAATCTTCAGTAAATTAACACAATACGGTTATGAAGGATGGGCAGTATTAGAGTGGGAGTGTTGTTTAAAACATCCTGAAGATGGCGCAAAAGAAGGCGCGCCATTTATTGAAAAACATTTAATTAGAACGCCTGAACATGCCTTTGATGATTTTGCATCAAGTGGTGAAGATGCATTGTTAAATCGTCAGATTCTAGGTTTATAAACGTTAGTTATTTAATCCGATGATATTGAATAAAATAGGAATGAAAAATGTCAGATCATATTAATAAAAATAAGCTATTTATTGCGAGTTGTTTAGCACTCACAGTAACGGCGATGACTTTTGCTATTCGTGCGGGAATATTAGGTCAACTTAGTCAAGATTATGCCTTATCAGACACCCAGTTAGGTTGGATAAATGCCATGGCGTTTTTGGGTTTCCCTATCGCGACGATGCTTGGAGGCTTATTATACAATTTCCTTGGCGCTAAAAAATTAGTCATTATCGCGTTTGTTGGTCACATTGCTGGCTTGTTGTTAACGATGAGTGCCGATGGCTTTTGGTCGTTACTTATTTCAAGCTTTTGCATTGGGTTTGCTAATGGTGCGGTTGAAGCCGGTTGTAATCCTCTAATTGCTGATATGTATCATAAAAACAAAACAACAATGCTCAATCGTTTTCATGTGTGGTTTCCTGGCGGTATTGTTGTTGGCGCCTTAATTTCAAAGGTGATGACGGATATGAGCTTTGGTTGGCAAGCGCAAATTGCCGTTATGCTTGTTCCTACGGTAATTTACGGATATTTAATTCTTTCGCAAAACTTTCCTAAAACGGACCACATTGAAACCTCAACAAGTAAAAACATTAAAGCTTTATTTTCACCGTTATTTATTTTTATGGCGATTTGTATGACGTTAACAACAACCAGTGAATTAGGTACTCAGCAATGGATTGAGCGTATTTTAGGATCGTCTGGTGCTTCTCCAATGTTAATTATGGCAATGATCACGGGGGTAATGGCGGTAGGGCGTTTCTTTGCAGGGCCGATTGTTCATAAACTCAATCCGTCTGGCGTTTTACTTTATTCAGCGGTTGTCACAACATTAGGTATTTATTCAATGAGTGTTGCAACAGGAAATATGGTTTATGTTTCAGCTTTGTTATTTGCTTTAGGCGTTACTTACTTTTGGCCAACAATGGTTGGTTTTATTGCCGAAAATGTACCTGATTCAGGTGCGTTAGGTATGTCTATGTTGGGTGGTATTGGTATGTTTGCCGTCAGCATGTGGAATCCAGTGATCGGCAAATGGATAGACGAAGCACGCCAACAAGCATTAGCGGTAAATAGCAGTCCAGAACTTGCCGAATTAGCAGCCGGACAGACAACGCTCGCAAACTTGAGTGTATTCCCTTTTGTGCTCATTTTTGCCTTTACTGCTTTAGTACTATTTATGCGAAGAACAGCTAACACAACTGATTCAGCTGAGGTGGCCATTGAAAAATAATGCAATTGAACAACCTTTTACAACTGATAATATTGAAGTGAAAGTGCTCCCTGAAGTTGAACAGAGTAAAAGGCAGTTTTTACGTGGCTTAACCGCTCTCATGGGCACTGCTGCAGTCTCACAATTTATCAGCGGTGATGCTTTGTCTGTCGCCTTTAGCTATCAACCTACGAACAATAATACGATTTTTGCGGGTAAAATTTTTTCACTAAAACAAATGAAGGTTTTACATGATATTTGTGCTGTAGTTTTACCTAAAACAGATACACCAAGCGCCGCTGAATTAGATGTACATGGTTTTTTAGATCATCAATTATCTGCCTGTTTTGATAAAGATCAGCAACAACAAGCGGTAGGCATTGTTGAAAAAGTGAATAGTCAAAGTAATGATCATTTTTCAAAAGAATTTATTGAGTTATCAGGCACAGATCAAAACTATATGTTGGTGGCTTTAGAGGCTGAAAAATTAGGTTTCACTACTCAAGATAAACAGGCATTCAAATCATTAAAATCTTTACTGGTGTTTGGCTTCTTTACTACCGAAATTGGTGCGACACAAGCATTGAATTATCAAGCTGTGCCTGGTGGATTTAAAGGTTCTGTAGCTTATTCTTCTTTAAAGAAATCATGGGGGTCTTTGGCGTATTACTAAAGCAGTAACTTTTACGCGAGAAAAATTTATGGAACAAGACTTATATATTAACAATAGTAGTGAAGAATATGACGCTTTAGTGATCGGATCTGGAATTTCAGGTGGTTGGGCTGCCAAAGAATTTTGTGAGCGGGGTCTTAAAACTTTAATGGTTGAACGTGGCCGAGTGGTTGAACACAGAAAGGATTATATTGGCGAAGGTAAGGCGCCTTGGGAATTTTCCAATAGAATGAAAGTGGATAACCTGCTGATTGAAGAACAATATCAAACACAAAAAAAATGCTATGCCTTTCATGATGCAACGAAACATTTTTTTGGCAACGATAAAGATTTACCTTATTCAACGGAAAAAGGTACTGACTTTACTTGGATAAGAGCCAATCAATTAGGGGGTAAATCGTTGCTTTGGCACCGTCAATCTTATCGATTTAGCGATAATGAATTTAATGCCAATAAATTGGATGGTGTAGGAAACGATTGGCCATTGCGCTATAACGATATTGAAGCTTGGTATAGTCACGTTGAAAGACATGCCGGTATTAGTGGTAATTACGATAATCTGCCGCAAATACCAAACAGTGAATTTTTACCAGCATTTGAATGGACCAAACCAGAAATTGATTTAAAGAAAAAATTTGCAGCATTATTTCCAGAACGCCCTATGATAATGGGCAGAACAGCACATTTAACTCAACCTACCGAACTTCACATTTCACAAGGACGCGTACAATGTCAGGCGAGAAATGAATGTCAAAAAGGTTGTTCATTTGGGGCTTATTTTTCTACGCAAAGTTCTACTTTACCAGCTGCGGCTAAGACAGGAAATCTACATATTGCGCCAAACAGCGTAGTTCATAGTCTGATTTATGATGAGAAAACTAATCGAGTAAAAGGCGTTAAAGTGATCGATAACGATAACCTAACCACTCGAGAGTATTTTGCCAAAGTTGTATTTTTGTGTGCCTCAACGCTTGGTTCTACCCAAATAATGCTTAATTCCACATCAAAAAAATTCCCTAATGGTATTGCTAACAGTTCAGGGGTTTTAGGGCACTATTTAATGGATCACGTTTACAATGCCGGTGCGAGTGGTCGACTAGAAGGATATGAAGATGAATATTATTCAGGCCGTCGACCCACGGCAGCTTACATTCCTAACTTTCAGTTTGAACCTTCCAAATATAAGAAAAATTATAAACGTGGTTATGCATTAGCAGGTGGTGCTGGTAGAGGTAATTGGCAAGGTACTCGTTTTCAAGATGGTATTGGGGCTGACTTTAAACAACAGCTGACTCAAGCGGGTAATTGGTATTTTGGTTTGCATGCGCAGGGTGAAATGCTTCCACGATATGAAAATCAGGTTTCATTACATGCGAGTAAAAAAGATAAGTGGGGCATTCCTCAGTTACACATTAATTGTCAGTGGTCAGACAATGAAGTGTTAATGATGGAAGATGCGGCATCAACGGCAAAAGATATGCTAATAAAAGCGGGTGTAAAAGATGTTACAAGCTACACCTCTATTGATAGAAATGCCCCAGGCTTAGCTATTCATGAAGTAGGGACAGCCAGAATGGGACGAGATCCCGCAGATTCAGTTCTCAATGCTTATAATCAAACGCATGATATTCCTAATTTATTTGTTACTGACGGTTCAAGTTTTTGTTCGAGTGCCGTAGTAAATCCATCGCTTACATTTATGGCGCTTACTGTTAGAGCTGTTGACTACGCAGTGAAAGAGATGAATGCAAAAAGAATTTAAAATTTAATAAAAATATAAATAAAACATAGAGATAAATAATGAAGCCATTAATAACCTTTTTAAATATTATTACTGTAACCAGTATGTTTTTACTCTCAATCATGAGTTTTGCGCATGATCATCAAGATAAAACTATGTCAAAAACATCTCCACAAATCAGCGTTCAACTTTGGTCGGTAAAAGATGAAGTTAAAGCGGACTTTCAAGGAACATTAAAAACGCTAGCTGAAATGGGGTTTGAAGGTGTTGAATTTGCCAATGAGTTTGGTGAGTTTTCGGGGAATGCAACTGCGATTAAAAAAGTCTTAGACTCACTTTCTTTAAAAGGCAGCGGCGCACATGTTTCTTTTGAGCAACTTAATGATAAAAACTTTGCAAAAACCGTAAGTTTTTACCAAATTCTGGGTGTGGATATGCTTATTGTAGGTTGGGATGAGCGTGCTTGGCATCCTGAAGGTATTAAAGAAGTGATCGGTTTATTGAGTAAATTATCTAAAAAGCTAGCGCCATTCGGTATGAAAACAGGTTTCCATAATCATGATCATGAATTTAATGATTTTAAAGGTTCAACCTATTGGGATTACATCGCTGTGAATACTCCTGAAAATGTCGTTCTTCAACAAGATGTGGGGTGGACCACTTATGCTGGCAAAGATCCCATTGCTTATGTTGAAAAATACCCTGGAAGAACACTAACAACACATTATAAAGTGAAATTACCGGAAGGAACGAAAGGAAAGCTTCCTATTATTGGGCAAGACACGATTGATTGGTTGAATTTAACGAAAGCAAATATGACCGTTGGTGGCACACTTTGGTTGGTTGTAGAACAAGAAGAATATCCCAATGGCTTAACGCCCTTACAAGCTGTTGAAAAGTCAAAACTAGGATTAGATAAGATTTTAACAAACTTATAAAAAATTTAAGTATCTAACTGTGAGCGAGCTTATGAAAATAATAAAAACCAATAATAAGTTAATAAAATTAACATTGTTGCTATTCATTTTAATCAAACCATTTTCTTCTTTTGCACAAGATAATACCTTATCAAAAGAAGAAGTAGCAGAAGGTTGGGAGCTGCTGTTCAATGGTATTGATATGTCGCAATGGCGTAATTTTAAAAAGCATGATTTAAGTGATAAGTGGCAAATTGCAAATGGCACTATGCAGCTCAGTGGTAAAGGTGGCGGTGATATTCTCACAGAAGCTATTTATCAAAATTTTGATTTACGTTTAGAGTGGAAAATATCGCTAGCAGGAAATAGCGGTATTTTCATCTTGGCAGATGAAGCAGGTAAACAAATATATTCACACGCAGTAGAAGTGCAAATATTGGATAACCTTCGACATGCTGACAATAAAATCGCTTCTCATCTTTCTGGTTCTATATACGATATGATTGCTTCACCATCAGAGTCTCACAGACCTGCAGGACTGTGGAATCAGGTCCGAATATTCTTAAACAATAAACACTTACAAGTTTGGCAAAATAATGTTCAAACAGTAGATATTGTTATTGGTAGTGGGCAATGGAACACACTCGTTGATGAGAGTAAATTTAAAGACTGGGAAGGTTTTGCTTTATCAAATGTCGGACATATTGGCTTGCAAGATCATGGCGACATAGTGTCATTTAAAAATATTAAAATTAAAGCGTTATAACAAATAGCAAAATTAGGCAGAAGACCTAAGAAAAATAAAATGTAGGGATATTAGATGAAAGATTTTAACTATGAGGTAATAGTTGTCGGTTCTGGGGCCGGTGGAGCAATGGCTGCTTATACATTAACTAAAGCAGGTCATAAGGTATTAATGCTCGAAGCGGGTCGTGATTATGACCCAAAAACCGAAACGCCGATGTTTAAAACGAAAGGGCAAGCGCCGCTTATGGGCGCTGGAAATACCGATAAAGACTTTGGTTTTTACGATGCTACAGTCGATGGAGGATGGGCAGTACCTGATGAACCCTATACAACGGGCGAAGGCTCTGAATTCTTGTGGTGGCGCTCAAGAATGCTAGGCGGGCGCACTAATCATTGGGGGCGCTATTCATTGCGTTTTAGTGAACATGATTTTAAAGGTAAAACTCGTGATGGTTTAGGGGCTGATTGGCCATTTGAATATCAAGACATTGCTCCTTGGTATGATAAAACCGAAGCGCTTGTTGGTGTCTGTGGCACTAATACGGGCTTAGATGATATGCCGGATTCTTCTGACGGTATTTTGCAGCCACCACCTAAAGCTCGAATTCCAGAGTTATTAGTTTCAGCAGCAGCGAAAAAACTAGGTATTCCAACGGCACCAATGCATAGAGCGGTGTTAACGCGGCCAAAAGATGACCGACAGGCATGTTTTTATGCAACGCCATGTGGACATGGTTGTTCTATTGGGGCGGCGTTTCAAACAACAACATCATTAATACCAATGGCGAAAAAAACAGGTAATTTAAAAATTATTACTGACGCTATGGTACGAGAAGTGAATGTTGACGAAAGCGGTCAAGTGAATGCTATAACGTATGTGGATAAGAAAACGAGCGCAGATATTAAATTAACTGCCAAAGTGGTTATTTTAGCGGCGAGTGCTTGTGAATCAGCAAGGGTATTATTAAATTCGAAAAGTGAAAATCATCCTAATGGTTTGGCTAATTCAAGTGGGCAATTAGGGCGAAACATTATGGACTCTACTGGCACAGGTCTAGGAGCTCATATACCTGCATTAGAAAACCGTCCTATTTACAATGAAGATGGCCATACGGCGAATCATTTATTTATTCCGTGGTGGGGCCATAAAGCTCAGGCCAAGGGAGAGCTTGATTTTCCCCGCGGATATCACTTTGAATTAGGAACAGGTTTTAGAGAGCCTGGTGCAGGAGTGAGTGGTGACTTACAAGGCTATGGTCAATCATTAAAAGAGCAGGCCAAGAAGTTTTATGGTGCTGGTGTTTACTTATCATTACGTGGAGAAATGCTACCTAATAAGCATTGCTACATGGAAATTGATGACAAAGTGACCGACAAATGGGGCATTCCTGTCGCTAAGTTTCATTGGAAATGGTCAGAGCATGAGCTCAAACAAGTAGAGCATGGCTTGAAAACCGCAAAAGAAATATTAGAAACCATGGGGGCTAAGATCACCAAACCATTACCGAGTGCTGAAAAAGCCATATTAAAAGGCGGACAAATTATCCATGAAGTTGGCGCCACTAGAATGGGGGAATCACCACACGATTCTGTGACCAATCAATATGGCCAAACATGGGATTGTCCTAATTTATTTGTGATGGATGCTGGCGTATTTGCATCTAACCCTCATAAAAACTGTACATTAACAATCATGACATTAGCGATGAGGAATGCTTCTTGGTTATCGGAACAACTTAACTCTTCAATCGAGCTTTCATCTGGCAAAGGAGGTTTATAAGCATGAAAGATTCCAAAAAATTGTTAGAGAATAGTTATCAATATCAAAGCACATTAACGCGAAGAGAATCGCTTAAATGGCTGAGTTTATTATCAGTAAGTGCGGTCTTACCTTCGTTAAGTGGGTGCGAGCCGTTAACGAGTGAAACAATCGTTTCAAAAAGTACACAGGGAGCAAAAGGTCATTGGCCTAATCTAACGTTGAACCCTATTTCGACAAAAGGATATGGAAAGGATCCTGATCTTATTATTCCGCCAAAATCACCCTGGCCCAAAACATTAACAGGTGAGCAACTCACCTTAGTGGCGGTACTTGCTGACATCATCGTGCCAAGAGAAGGCAATGTGCCATCAGCCAGCGAATTAAATGTTCCAGAGGTAATTGATGAATGGGTAAGTGCCCCTTATGAAAGGCAGCAGGGGGACAGAGATATTATTTTGCATGGGATTACTTGGATTAATGATGAATCGACATTACGTTTTCAGCAGCCTTTTATTGAAATAGCACAACAAAAGCAACTTGCTATTATTGATGATATTGCTTATCAAAATGCAACATTAACTCAAGAGTTTGAGCAGCCCGCTAATGCATTTTCACGTTTAAGGAAGTTGATCCTGGCCGCGTTCTTTTGCACACCGGAAGGCACTAAAGACTTAGGCTATCAAGGTAATGTAGCGATAGCTGGAGATTACCCAGGGCCAAGTGATGAAGCGATGAAACATCTCAATAGTGTATTGGGTGAGTTAGGATTAACGTTATAACATTACCGATTCTTCCGATGAATATTAAAGACTTTGTTACTTAGGTTTTTATATGTTTTAGACGTCTATATAGCTAAACGCTAGTCAAAGTTAATTCGCTATGTTAGAGTAGCCGAAATTTTATGGTGTCTGTTTGATTATTTAACAATGAATATTGAAACAGCTTAAAAGGGAATGTGGTGCATACCAACTATTTGTGAATAGTGGTATTAGTCCTCAACTGTTCCCGCAACTGTAAGTAGAGCTGAATTTTATTACCACTGGCAAAATAAATGCTGGGAAGGAGAAATTTGGGTTATCTCTATAAGTCAGGAGACCTGCCATAGAATTATACGAATAAACCGTGCGGGTAACATGGTAGGTATTTTGTCGCACTGATCGTTTATCTTCTCAGTTGTGCTAAATCTCCTTTCTTTACCACGCTATTTTTGAACTGTGGTATTTATGACAATTATTCATTTACAAGCTGAAAATGTTTCTTGGCACATTAATAATAAAATGATTATTAATGATGTTAGCTTTGTCGCAAATAAAGGCGAAACCATCGGTATTGTTGGTCCTAATGGTGCAGGTAAAACTTCTTTATTAAAATGTTTGTATCAAGAAAATAAAATGACCTCAGGTCAGGTCACTTTGTCAGAAACCTCATTAGATTTATTTGATCGAAAAGACATCGCTAAAAAAGTGGCGGTGGTTGGTCAGCAGCATGAAGCAGTCTTTAATTTAACGGTCTTTGATATTGTTCATATGGGATTGATCCCTCATAAAGCCTTTTTCGAAAGTAACACTGACGCAGATATAGAGCTTATTGATGATGCGTTAGTGCAAGTTAATTTACAAAGTAAGCAACATCAAATCTTTAATACCCTATCTGGTGGCGAGCAGCAACGCTGTTTAATTGCTCGAGCCATTGTCCAGCGTCCAGAAGTTCTCATTATGGATGAACCCACTAATCATTTAGATATTTATTATCAACATCAAATATTAACAATAGTGAAAAAGCTCGGTTTGACCTTAATTATGACCATTCATGACTTAAACTTAGCGGCGCAATATTGTGATCATTTGTTATTACTTTCGGAAGGCGAAGTTCGCGCATTTGATGAAACAGACAAAGTCATCAATGAAGCATTAATAAAAGAAACTTTCCATATTGATTGTCTTGTTGATCGAAACCCGATGACTCAAAAGATGAGAGTCACATATTCGGGAGCTATGAATGACTAATCATGGAAAATTGATGAGTAAAATCGGTGTGCTCATTATTTTGGTGTGTCTGTCTATTATATTATCAATGGGCTTTGGTACTGCGGAGTTGGGTTATCAAAATGTTTGGCGATGTTTAGTGGATGAATGTCAACGACCTATATATCAAACGATTTTATGGGACATTCGCTTTCCACGCGTTTTAATGGGATTTTTAGCGGGCTTTGCTTTAGCGTCGGCAGGGGCTTTGATGCAAAATGTCACTCGAAACCCTCTAGCTGATCCATACCTTTTTGGTATTGTCGCAGGTGCAGGCTTAGGGGCAACCTTATCAGGGTTGTTACCTGAACACTTACAGGCTATTTCGCTACCTTTAGCGGCATTTTTAGGTGCACTTTGTGCTGTTTTTATCGTAGTTATTGTTTTAATGGGGAATAATTGGCGGCGGGTTGAACACTTGTTATTAGCGGGTGTTGCGGTGTCTTTTTTACTCAGTGCCTTTACCAGTTTTATTCTCTATTTCGGTGAAGCATTCGCCAGTAATCGTGTTATTTTTTGGATGATGGGTTCACTGGCTCGCGCTGATTATTACGCTTTGTCATGGATTATTCCTGTATTGCTTATTTGTTTGGTATTAGCGTTGGTTTTTGCCAGACAATTAGACGCGATGTTACTCAGTGACGAAAGCGCCAGAACCTTAGGTGTTAATGTTGATAAATTACGTTTACTGGCGTTAATCGTTTGTGCAGCAATGACCGCTGTTATTGTTTCTTATTGCGGTGGTATTGGTTTTGTAGGCTTGATGATCCCACATATTGTTAGGCCATTCTTTGGATTAACTACGGCAAAGTTATTATTAAGCTCAGGGCTCGTCGGTGGCTGCTTTTTAATTTGGGTCGATGTCGTTGCTAGAACCATAGTGCCTGGTCAGGAAATACCCATAGGCGTGATTACTTCTGTTATCGGTAGTTTGTTTTTCCTCTTTATCATGCGAAAGGTCTGAACTGTGTTCACAATAAACCCCTTAAATAAAAACTGTTTATCAGAGATACAACAGGTTCTTGATACTAAAACTAAACCTTTGGGGGCATTAGGTCAACTTGAAGATTTAGCTAAACAATTGACCTTAATACAAAGTCAAAATAACGATAGAGCTTTGAAAAAAATTACTATTTCAAATCCTACCATGATTGTTTTTGCTGGTGATCATCATATTGCGCAACAAAATATTAGTATTGCTCCTAGTGATGTAACTCGGCAAATGGTGCTTAACTTTTTACAAGGCGGTGCAGCAATAAATTGTTTCTGTCGTAGTAACCATATTGAAATTAAAGTGGTTGATACGGGTATGATTTTGCCCTTAACTCTTGAAGAAAAAGCTCTTGGTGAAAATTTTTATGAGCAGCGTTTAGGCTCAGGTGTTAACGATATCTCCATTAAAAGTGCAATGGATGAAAAACAGGTTATGCAGGGACTTACTTACGGTAAAAATATTGCCACCAAAGTAATAGAACAAGGATGCAATGTATTATTATTAGGTGAAATGGGTATAGGCAATACCAGCTCTGCTTCTGCAATCCTAATGCTACTTTCAGGGCAGTCTGTTGATTTATGTGTTGGGCAAGGAACAGGAATAGATTCACAACAGCTAGAGTTGAAAAAACAACTCATTGAAAAAGCGGTTTTGCGCTTAGATAGCACTAAGGCTATAGAAGAGCCTATCTATGTTTTACAAGAGCTTGCGGGTTTTGAAATAGTACAAATGGTAGGCGCTATTTTAGCGGCTGCTGAAAAAGGGATAGCGGTATTGATTGATGGTTTTATCGTGTCAAGTGCCGCGATGATAGCGGTGAAAATAGATCCTAATGCGCGTGAATATTTAATTTTTTCGCATCAATCAAATGAAAATGCTCATCAGTTGATGTTAGAAATACTTGAAGCAAAACCTTTATTGAATTTGGAATTAAGGTTAGGTGAAGGCACTGGCGCAGCGTTAGCGTTGCCATTATTAAGAGCTTCAGCAAGTTTTTATAATGATATGGCAAGTTTTGAAAGTGCTGGAGTAACGGTTTAATGCTGGCATTTTTTTCTAAAAGGCAACTCGTGTTAATAAGATATCAATGGCAATTATTTTGTTTGGCATTGATGTTTTTTACGCAATTACCCGTTTCCAAAAAACTGCCCTATTCAGAGAAACGAATGAATCAGGCTAATCGATATTTTTCATTGGTTGGTTTGGTTATTGGTCTTCTTGTTGTTTTTAGCAATTTTGTTTTTAAGCATTTATTTTCTTTGGAAGTCGCCGTTGTCCTTACAATGATAATGAGCCTTTTTATCACCGGGGCTTTTCATGAAGATGGGTTAGCTGATATGGCTGATGGTATGGGGGGAGGCTATAGCAAATCGAAACGATTAACTATTATGAAAGATAGCCGAATTGGTACCTACGGCAGCGTCACATTAATTTTGTCTTTATTGCTTAAGTTTCAGTTGTTAATTCAGCTAGGGCAGCATGCTTTATTAAGTATTTCTGTCATTTTTGCCTATACCGTGTCTCGAGCGTTTGCCGCGAGTTTAATTTTTGATACCCCTTATGTCGCCGATGAAGAGCTTAGTAAAAGTAAGCCAATAGCCTCACAGCAGTCTAAACGCGATTTAGTTGTGCTAATGGTGTTAGCATTAATTCCCGCTATGGCATTGCCTTGGTTTTTTGAGGATTATTTTTCATTTCTCATTTTACTCTTCGTTACCTTATTGGTGATTCGTTTTACCTTTAGGTATTGGTTGATAACTAAAATTGAAGGCTTCACTGGTGATTGTTTGGGTGCTGCGCAACAAATAAGTGAACTGGTTATATATTTAGTGATTATTCATCACGTTTCAACGGTAGGTGGCCTGTAATGTTACATCTTGTTTTAGGTGGAGCGCTTTCAGGTAAGTCTTCTTATAGTGAAAAGTGGCTTTTAGAACAAAAAGCACATGATCCAAAAAACGCAATTTATGTTGCTACAGCGCAAGCATTAGATAGTGAAATGAAACAACGCATTGAGCATCATCAACTGCAACGCGAGAGCAATCAATGGCAGTTAATTGAGTGCCCTTTATTATTGAGCGAGTGTTTAGCCGGTATTAGTGAACATGAATATATTTTAATTGATTTTTTAACCTTATGGCTAACGAATCAATTGATGGTTGCCATTGAGGGTGAGCCAAATGAAACCATTATCGCTGCTCATTTGAAGAGTAAAATTAATGGATTAATTAGTACTTTAAACGACCATACATCAACTATTGTTCTTGTGGCAAATGAAGTGGGTTTAGGCGTTGTTCCTATGGGAAAAGAATCACGAATTTTTGTTGATCATGCAGGCTGGCTAAATCAACAGATAGCGCAAATTGCAGATCAAGTGACGTTAGTCACTGCTGGATTGCCTCTGGTATTAAAATCAATAGGCAAAACCGAGGGGATACAACGTGGCTAATATTTATCTTTTACGTCATGGAAAAGTCAGTGGCGAAGCAGCCTTATATGGGCATACTGATGTTGATGTTGCCCCAGATGTTAACGCATTAATTGTTAAACAGCTTGTGGCGATGAATTTAGAAGTCAATTCAGTAATTACTTCTCCCTTAAAGCGTTGTTTCAACTTGGCAGAATTACTCAGTCACGAATCGAAATCTTCTATTACTTCATTGGAGCCATTAAAAGAAATAAACTTCGGGTTATACGACGGGGTTCCTTTTGATGAACTCCATCAAGATAAAAATATTTGGCAATCACTTGAGCGTTTTTGGCAAAACCCTGTGCAACACCCTTTGCCTAAAGCCGAACTACTCACAGGTTTTTCTTTTCGTGTCATCAATGCATGGCAAATGATTATTGATAAAGTGATGTTGGAACCATTGAATCAAAATATTATTGTCGTTTGTCATGGCGGTGTCATTAGAATGATTTTAGCTCACTTGCTCAATATCGACTTTAGAAATCCACTTTGGTACACCAATTTGTCCATTGCTAATGGAAGTTTGACGTCTATTGAAATCAAAAATAAACAAACGAGAGTGAAACAAATCGCTAAACCGTTATTAGAGTTAGATAACTCAGCGGTTCATTTTAATTCAACAAGTGAATTTCCTTATTGTCTTTTGGAACAATCACAAGGGACCCACTTGAAGGATGTAACGTAATGTCAGCGAAAACATTAATGATTCAAGGCACCACTAGTGATGCGGGTAAAACGACATTAGTGGCGGCATTGTGTCGAATTTATGCTAAACAAGGTTTAAAAGTTGCACCGTTTAAACCTCAAAATATGGCATTAAACAGTGCGGTTACACCTTGTGGTGGTGAAATTGGCAGAGCTCAGGCGGTACAAGCACAAGCGGCAAATGTTGAGCTTTCTGTAGATTTTAATCCTATTTTACTCAAACCTCAGTCAGATAAAAATGCCCAAGTGATCATCCATGGCAAAGTGTTTTCAAGTATGGACGCTCAGGATTATCACGATTATAAAACAATAGCGAAAAATGCAGTGTTTGAATCTCATTCACGCTTAGAAGAAACCTATCAACGCATTATTGTAGAAGGTGCTGGTAGCCCGGCCGAAATAAATTTACGTGCGGGTGATATTGCAAATATGGGGTTTGCTGAGCAAGCAGATTGTCCTGTGATTATTATTGCTGACATCGACAGAGGTGGCGTTTTTGCACACCTTGTTGGAACATTAGCATTACTATCTAAAACGGAACAAGCACGTGTCGTTGGTTTTGTTATTAATCGGTTCCGTGGCGATATAAAATTACTAGAGTCAGGTTTAACGTGGCTTGAAGAAAGAACGAAAAAGCCAGTTCTAGGTGTGATCCCTTATATCCATGGATTGCATATTGCTGCCGAAGATGCAGTGTCCAATCATCAACAGGTCACTAAAGCCAAACTTAAAGTCATTGTGCCAGTAACGCCACGAATGAGTAACCATAATGATTTCGATGCATTATCTATACATGATGAAATTGACTTTCAATTTGTATACGCCTCTGAACTTAAATCGACGGAATTACCTGCTGCAGATTTAGTTATATTAGCGGGCAGCAAAAACAGTCGTGCTGATCTTGAGTTTCTAAAAGAGCAAGGCTGGGATAAACAAATCCAAAAACATTTGTGTTATGGCGGGAAGGTTTTTGGTATCTGTGGTGGCTATCAGATGTTAGGTCAAACAATTTCAGACCCTCATGGTATCGAAGGAGCCACTGGAGAAACAACTGGGTTGAATCTTTTACCAATACGAACAATCTTATCGAGTGAAAAAATACTAGAAAATCAGCAGGCTATTTTATCTATAGCAGGTGAAAGTATTGAAGTTAAAGGATATGAAATTCATTTTGGACAATCAGAACATTTATTACCATTAACACCTTTGTTAAACATAAATGGAATGGGCCAAGGTGCTATAAGTGAGGATCAACAAATTGCTGGTTGTTATTTACATGGTATTTTTGACCAGGCGAGAGCGATTGATGCTTTAGCACTTTGGTGCGAAGTTACTATAGAAAACAGCCAGAATTTAGACGAAATTCAAGAACAAGCGATAGAAAAATTAGCAGACGTGTGTCAGCAACATATGGATCTAAATAAAATAGAACAGATTTTACAACAATGGAGAAATTCATGAACGAGCAAGATAAAAAAGAAAAACATCAACAACGACAACAAAAATTGAAAGAAAAAGTAGATGAACGTATAGCAGCCGCAACCGATGACAAAGGACTGTTATTGGTGATAACCGGTAATGGGAAAGGAAAATCTACTGCAGGTTTTGGCGTGGTTACACGTTCAGTAGGGCATGGGTTAAAAGCGGCTGTTTGTCAGTTTATTAAAGGTACTTGGGATTGTGGTGAAAGAAATTTATTAGAAAGTCACGGCGTTCCTTTTTATGTGATGAATACCGGCTTTACTTGGAACACGCAAGATAGAGAAGCAGACATTGCTGCAGCCGAACTTGTATGGACTGAAGCTAAAAAATTATTGAAAGATCCATCAATTAATACCATTTTATTTGACGAACTGACTTATATGCTGAGCTACAAATACTTGGATCTTGATGAAGTGCTTAATGCAATAGCAAATCGACCAGAAGGTCAGCATGTTGTAGTAACGGGTCGTGCTGCTCATCGTCAATTAATTGAAATGGCTGATACTGTTTCAGAAGTTCAATCACTTAAACATGCTTTTGATAGTGGTGTAAAAGTGCAAAAAGGGATTGATTGGTAGTCGTCAAAATTCACGACAAACTTTTAGCCATTAAGCAGAAGGTCATTAAGCTTTAGAAAATAAGCTTTGGAATATTTAACATGAAATTTATCTCAATATTTGCTCTCTTTATTACGTTAATAAGTCTCAATAGTTACGGGTATACAAAGGCGAATATACCTCATAAGTCGGTAAAGCGAATCATCGCATTGGCGCCACATATTGTTGAAAACCTTTATGCTGTAGGAGCCGGTAATTTAATTGTTGGTACAACTGAACATGCCGATTACCCTGAACAAGCGAAGAGTATTCCTCGCATAGGTAATTATGCAAGATTGAATATAGAGCAAGTTTTGGCGGCAGATCCTGATTTAATCATCGCATGGAAAAGTGGCAACCCAAGTGATGATTTAGCTAGGCTAGAAAGGTTAGGGCTTACCATTGTCTACTCTCAACCAAACAAGATTGAAGATGTGGCTAAAGAGTTATTATATTTTGGTGAGTTAACGGGGAATACTGAAATAGCTCAGGAAAAAGCAACAGACTTTCTTAATCAGCTAAAAACAATTAGAGAGCTTTATCAAGATAAAACAGCATTAAGTGTTTTTTATGAGTTATGGCCAAGGCCTTTAACGACTGTTGCGAATGATGCCTGGCCTCAACAGCAACTTAATGTGTGCCAAACGCGTAACCCTTTTATAAATAGCGAAACTGATTATCCACAAATTAATGTAGAAAACGTTATTTTGAAAGCTCCACAGATCATTATTCAGCCAACCTCTCATGGTATTAATTCGCCGGATAATGTGGATTGGCAGCAATGGCAAGATATTCCAGCGGTAAAAAATAAAGCGTTTATACATCCCAATGCAGACAAATTACACCGTATGACCTCTCGTTCGCTTGATGAATTATCGTTGCTTTGTCAGCAAATTAATGAATTTAGGAAATAACACTCCTGTTTATAAGTATTAGAAAAAAATGAAAACCAACGAGCTACTTCCTTAAGAAATTAGCTAACCATGAATTTAAGTGTTTGGCGAAAAACTGAACATTTTGGGAAACAAGTGAAAACCTTGTGCTGCCCCCGCAACGGTAATTCAACTTTTAGTTGATAAGTCCGGAGACCGACTTAAATTCACCATTTTGTTTAACTGATGCGGGTGGCATTGGTGGCGAGGAGATTATGAAAAAAACACTTTTAGCGTCGTCGATTATCGCGACATTTACTTTAACTACTCATTTTGTCATTGCAGATGATGTAGTTGAAACAGATGAACACATTTTAGTGACAGCAAATCGCTCTCAACAGGAGAGTTATTTAGCATTATCCGCTAATCAAATTATTACACGGGAAGCAATTGAACAACTACAAGTAACCAATGTAAGCGATATATTGAAAACCGTTGCGGGTATGCATATTGCGAATCAAGGCGGTGCAGGACAAGCAAGTTCAGTTTACACTCGTGGAACGAATAGTAATCATACTTTGATTCTAATTGATGGTGTTAGAGTTGGTTCAGCGACTTTAGGCACTGTAAATTTATCTGCTATATCTGCTCAACAAATAGAGCGAATTGAAATAGTAAAAGGCCCTCGAGCTGCATTGTGGGGTTCTGATGCTATTGGCGGGGTTATTCAAATCTTTACTAAGCAACATAGCAATGGCGAAGGCAGTTTTACTGTGGGTGCCGGTAGTAATGGATTACTTCAAGCTGCCGCATCTATTGGCTTTGGCAATCAACAGCATCAATATACATTAAACGTTTCATCTGAAAAAGCTGACGGTTTTAATGCCTATGTTTCTGACCCTAATAATCCTTATGATATTAATGAACCTGATGAAGACGGTTATAATCGTCAATCAGTTTCATTATTAGGTAATAGTCAGTTTACAGAAACAATGTCGATGAAGGTTGTAGGACGATTTGAAGAAAGTAATAGTGATTATGATGCGTCATATCCTGACTCTCCATGTTGGGATGATTATACAAAAATTTGTCCAAGCTTTTATGCCAATAAACAAATAGCTGAAAACTATCACCTAAGGCTTGCTGGTATATATCAGACTGATAAATTGTCATTTGAGGCTTCTATCGCTAAAAACCAAGATCAAGGTGCTACCCATGGTAATGGCATCGCTAAAGGTGATGCTGATCAAATTAAAACGGAACGAGATCAATTTTCTTTAGTGGGAAATTATCAACTGTCTGGCGAAACCGGCTTTTCATTTGGTACCGATTGGTATGAAGAGTCAGTTTCAACAAATACGGATAAAGATAGTTGGACACCTGGTTTCCAGTCATGGGCACTTGATAAACGCTCTGTAAGTGCTGTTTTTGCACAAGCACGTCATCAAGTGAATGAATTTGTTTTTGAGGGTGCTGGCCGCTACGATGACATTGAAAACCTAGGTAGTGAATTTAATTACAATGCCTCAATTGGATATCAATTACCTGAAAACTGGCTAATCAGTTTAAATCGTGGCACGGGATTTAAAGCTCCAACGTTTAATGATTTATATTGGCCTGGTTCTGGAAACCCTGACTTGCGCCCTGAAAGCTCTGAAACAAATGAAATTTTGGTAAGAAATAGCGCTGAAAATGCGTTACTTGAAATTAGCCTTTATGAAACTGATATTGATGATTTAATTGCATGGAGCCCAAATGAATTTGGACAATGGCAACCTGCCAATATTAACGAAGCTGAAATGCAAGGAGTCGATATAAGCTACTCAGGTAACTATGATGACTTTGATTATCAAATCTCTCTTACTTATGTTGAAACAGAAGATAAATCAACGGGTAAAGAGTTGCTTAGACGCCCCAAGTTTATTGCTAACTATGTGGTAAATTACCATTGGAATGATTGGCTATTTGGGACTGTTGTTAGTTATCGCGATGAAGCAAAAGACAGTGGTAATGTTGATTTAGATGATTATTGGATCGTTGATTTAACAACAAGTTATGAAGTTAGTGAAGCTTTAAAAATCGCAGGGAAAATATCTAACGCTTTTGATAAAAACTATCAATCAGCGTTAAATTATCAAGCTGATGATACCAATTTCAGTGTTAATGTAAGTTACGCTTTCTAATAACACGTTATTAAGTTTGTTTATTTTTGCTTGATTTGGCTTAATTTAGCCGCTTATTCATTTTATGAATGAGCGGCTTTTTTGTTTGCCCAGCGAAGCTGGCAAACCCGATAGGCTGAAAGATGCCTTATCACCCCGACTAAGGGGAAGATAATCTGAATGGCAAGGGC
>Ga0233426_10000494_pt1 | contig 42042 bp, 58 predicted proteins | sample SI_118_April2016_6_FD_179875 | JGI IMG/M metagenome (GOLD analysis project Ga0233426, IMG submission 179875) | Seawater microbial communities from Saanich Inlet, British Columbia, Canada - SI_118_April2016_10_MG | ecosystem: Environmental > Aquatic > Marine > Inlet | place: Canada: British... | reverse complement strand
AATGACCTATTCCGCCGCACAAACCCTTGCCGCAAAACACGGGCTCGCCATTTACGGCGGCTTTCACGGCGACACGTCCGACGGGCTGCCAGCCGATCACCAGACCTTGCTGATGATTGGCCCCAGCACAGATTTCTGGCCCCATTTCAAAACCACGCCAGAGCACCAAGACCGCGCAGCAAACCCAATCGACCGCTGGTCCACTCGCATCCTCACCCAACTCGCGCCAGAGCTAAATGCGACACCGTTCCTGCCCTTCGGCGGCCCGCCCTACGCGCCCTTCATGACCTGGGCGATCAAAACCAACCGCGCGTGGTTCTCGCCTGTTGGCATGCTGGTCCACGACACCACGGGCCTGATGGTCAGCTACCGCGGCGCGCTCGCGTTCCGTGACCGCCTTGCCCTACCAGAAACACCCGCAAATCCCTGCGACCTTTGCGCAAAGCCCTGCCTATCCGCCTGCCCCGTCAACGCCCTAAGTGCTGCGAACGGTTACAACACCGAGGCCTGCCACGCCCACCTAAACACACCCGCAGGAAAAACCTGCGTCACAGGCGGTTGCCTTGCACGGCGCGCTTGTCCAGTATCAGCGGGTGCGAACCGAACGGTTGAACAATCCGCACATCACATGTCATATTTCCACAGGTCCGAACACACATGAAAACCCTCATCCTCACCCGTCACGCCAAATCTGGCTGGGATGATCTGACCCTGTCGGATCACGAACGCAAACTGAACGCGCGGGGCCGCGCTGGTGCCACAGCGATTGGCGCATGGCTGAACGAACAGGGCCACCACCCCCAACAAATGATCGCATCTGACGCGGCGCGCTGCGTTGAAACTTGGGATCGCATCGCCGCAAAACTGCCAGCGGTCGAAAAATTATCGTTCCATCACCGCCTCTACCTCGCCGCCCCGCTCACCCTGTACGAGGCGCTAAAACAAGCCAGCGGCGACACAGTTATCGTGCTTGGCCACAACCCGGGCATCGGTGAATTTGCATCTGAATTGGTGGCACAACACCCCGATCACCCGAAATTCATGCAATACCCCTCCGCCGCCACAACAATCATCACCTTTGATATCGACGATTGGTCCACACCCTTCATGGGCAAAGGCACCGCCGTCGATTTCATCGTTCCGCGCGATTTGACGGAGTAACTCCATGGAAAACGAGAACCAAATCTGGGCCATCGCCGACGATCACGCGACGCGTTTCATCAAACTGTCCGACGATGTGTTCGATACGCCCGAAACCCTCTACGCGGAATTCAAATCCTGCGCTGCCCACCGCGAATTGCTGGTGGAACAAGGATTTCGCATCACCGACAACGCCGCTGGCCTGCCCACTGCGGTAGTTGGCGAAGCAGGCACCGGCGGCCCCGTCATCGCGATCCTCGGCGAATACGACGCATTGCCAGGCCTGTCGCAACACTCGGGCGAAATTGAACCAAACGCGATCACCGAAGGTGCGCACGGCCACGGCTGCGGCCACAACATGTTTGGCGCAGCAGCCATGCTCGCGGCCACCGCGCTGAAAGACTGGATCGAAGCAAACAACATCACCGCCACCGTGCGATACTACGGCTGCCCCGCCGAAGAGGGCGGCGCGGCGAAAACCTACATGGTGCGCGAGGGCCTGTTCGATGACGTTGACGTCGCAATCAGCTGGCACCCCGCGCCGTTTCTGGCCGTAAACCAAGAACCCAGCCTTGCGAACGCCCGTATTGATTACACCTTCCACGGCATCGCATCCCACGCCGCATTTGAACCCGACATGGGCCGCAGCGCGCTCGATGCGGTCGAGCTGATGAACGTCGGCGTCAACTATCTGCGCGAACACATGCCCGACGCCGCGCGCGTGCATTACGCCTATATTGATGCCGGCGGCGAGGCCCCAAATGTGGTGCAGGCCCGCGCCACCGTGCGCCAACTCATTCGCCACCCCGATCTGCCGGGCCTCAAAGACCTGATCGCGCGCGTTGATAAAATCGCCCAAGGCGCGGCGCTGATGACCGAAACCACACTGGTGAAAAAGGTGTTTTCTGGTGTTTCCAACATGCTGCCAAACCGCCCACTCGAAGAAGTGATGCAATCCGAACTGGAATCCCTCGGCCCTGTGCAATTTGATGCGGATGACCGCGCCTTCGCTGCCAAAATCCAAGCGACCCTTCCCAAAGGCGCAGTCGACAGCAACTTTGCCGTCATCAACTACACCCCGAAACCCGACCAAGACATCAGCCTGTGCGACTGGATCAATCCGCTTGATCGCAAAGGCGTGGTGCGCGCGGGATCAACAGATGTAGGCGATGTCAGCTGGGCCGTCCCCACTGTCCAACTGTGGGGCGCAACATGGACAATCGGCACGCCGTTCCACACGTGGCAAGTGGTGGCGCATGGTAAAACCCCAATCGCCCACAAAGGCCTGATCCACGCCGCCAAAGTTATGGCCGCAACGGGACGCGCGCTGATTGAAAACCCAGACGCGCTGGCAGCAGCCAAAGCGGCCCACCAAGCACACCTTGCAAAAACCCCCTACGAATGCCCAATCCCGGATGAAACAAAGCCGCCGATCAAATCTGCACCCTGAGCTTTCTTCTCGCCTTAAATATCCAAATTAAAGCACCACAACAAAAAACCCCGCTCAATGGCGGGGCTTTTCAATTCGTTTTGCGTTGGGCTTAGTGACCCATGATCTGGCTCAAGAACAGCTTGGTGCGATCCGACTGAGGATTGTTAAAGAATTCCTCAGGCTCATTTTGCTCAATGATCTGACCTTGGTCCATAAAGATAACGCGGTTTGCAACCTGTTTGGCAAAACCCATCTCGTGCGTCACACACAACATGGTCATGCCTTCTTCGGCCAATTCCACCATCGTATCCAGAACCTCTTTGATCATCTCTGGATCGAGCGCAGAGGTCGGTTCATCAAACAACATGATCCGTGGTTTCATGCACAAAGACCGTGCAATCGCCACACGCTGTTGCTGACCACCAGACAATTGACCCGGGAACTTATCCGCTTGCTCTGGGATCTTCACCTTCTCAAGGAAGTGCATCGCAACTTCTTCGGCTTCCTTCTTGGGCGTATTACGCACCCACATCGGCGCCAGCGTCAGGTTTTCCAGAACGGACAAATGCGGGAACAGGTTAAAGTGCTGAAAGCACATGCCAACCTCGCGCCGAATTTTATCAATGTTCTTGAGATCAGAGGTCAGCTCGATCCCATCAACAATGATATCGCCCTTCTGGTGCTCTTCCAGTCGGTTGATACAGCGAATGAGCGTGGATTTACCCGACCCAGAAGGCCCCGCAATCACGATCCGCTCACCGCGCTGCACGGTCATATCAATGTCGCGCAACACGTGGAACGCACCGTACCACTTGTTCATGTTGGTGATCTGGATTGCGACCTCGTCGGACACATCCATGTTTGAACGATCGACTTCGCGATCAGTAGCTACTTGTGACATATTATGGCTCCTTAGTGGCCAGTCTTAAGCTTGCGCTCAAGATACATGGAATAACGGGACATGCTGAAACAGACGATGAAGAACATCAGCGCGATAAAGCCGTACAGCTCCCACACGATGCCGTTCCAATTTGCGTCAGCACGAATGTTGTTGGTCAGACCGATTGGATCCATCAAGCCAATGATGGACACCAAAACCGAATCTTTGAACAACCCGATAAAGTTCGAAACGATCCCAGGAATGGAAATCTTCAGCGCTTGTGGCATAATGATCAGCCGTGTCGCCTTCCAATAATCCAAACCAAGCGCATCCGCTGCTTCGTATTGACCTGTCGGCAATGCCGCCAAACCACCCCGAATTGTCTCGGCCATGTAAGCCGCGGCAAACAGCGTCACCATAATGACAACACGCAGGATAATGTCGAACGTCGTGCCAGGCGGCAGGAAGTAGTTCAACAAAGTGGAGGCCACAAACAGCAATGTGATCAACGGTACACCGCGAATGAACTCGATAAAGCCCACACACAAGGTTTTCACAATGAACAGGTTCGTTTGACGGCCTAAGGCCAGCAAAATTCCCAAAGGCAGCGACAGAACAATGCCCGTCACACCAATGATGATCGACAGCATAAAGCCACCGAATTTCGCAGACTCAACAGGTTCCAACGCCAGCGGGATAGCCGACGAAAACAAACTTGTCATCAATCCAGCAAAACCGAACCACCAGATCAGCGGCACAAGAATGGCAGCAACAACGCCAACCAAAGAACCCAGCGCTTTTCCCAAAATTGCAAATGCAAGGTAACCAAGAACAAAGCCAGCAATGATCATGATGGGCAACCAAAGCGTTCCACCCCACAACAGCCAGAAGGCTACGAACGGATACACCGCGGAAAACCACAACATCTTGCGCGGCAAGCTGTTGAACAAGATTGGTGCCAACGCCACCAGCATCAGAATGAACGCAAGGTTCGGACGCCAGTACAATTCAGCAGGATAGAAACCATAGATCAGTTGCAAGTACCGTTCACGGATCACAGCCCAACACGCCGCACCGTGGTGCCCCGCGTCATCGCCTGCTGCAGCCGCGATAAGTTGACGACACTCTTTCAACGATCCAGCAGTCCACGACCCATTCCAGATCCAAGGCAGAATACCCGCAAGGACGTACCATAAGAAAAAGATCGAAGCGATTGTTAGGATTGAATTGATAACGCCGTTAAACAGGTTCTCAAGCATCCATTTGATTGGACCAGGGGCCGAATTAGGCGGCACCTGCTCTGGCAGCATTTCAGTGCGAACATAACTAATATTGCTCATATCAACGCTCCCTCAATTTTACAGATTCGTTGTACCAGTTCATGATCGTAGAGATCGTCAAACTGATAGCCAGATAGATTGCCATCAAGATCAGCAAACATTCCATCTCGCGGCCCGTCTGGTTGAGCGTGATGCCCCCCAGCGTCCCCGTGATGTCCATATACCCCACCGCAATCGCCAACGATGAGTTTTTGGTCAGGTTCAGATAGTTTGAAATCAGCGGCGGAATGATTACCCGCAGCGCTTGTGGCAAAATAATCAGGCTCATGGTCCGATTTGGGCGCAAACCCAATGCAAAAGCAGCTTCAGACTGTCCCTTATTGATCGCCATAATCCCTGCACGCACGATTTCGGCAATGAAGGCCGCGGTATAAAGCGCAAGGGCCAAGGTCAACGCAATCAAAGAGTTCCGCATATAAATGCCACCCTGAAAGTTGAACCCTTTAAGCTCTGGCAGCTCCAAACCAATCGGACGACCCAAGATAAGATAAATCACCAGTGCTGGAACGATTAGGATACCAAGCGTGATCCAAAAGTTTGGAAGGATTTCCCCAGTCGCCTCTTGCCGCTTGCGCGACCAGCGTCTGAAGAAAAAGACACCAACGATGGACAACAAGAACACGACGACAACAAACATCGATCCCGCAAACATGTCCGGTTTCGGAAAGTAAAACCCACGGTTCGTAAAGGCGACAGCGTCACCTAAATACATCGAAGCCGTTGCAGCATCCCCGCGAAACGCGCGTGGGGCTGGCAGGTTCTCAATGAAGATCGCCATCATCAGAACAATCCACAACAGCACAGGCACGTTGCGGAACATTTCGATGTAGAAGGTCATGATCCGAGCGACGATCCAGTTGTTTGATAGACGCAGCACGCCGATCACAACCCCCAATACCGTTGCGATGATACAGCCAAGTACCGCCACCAAAAGTGTATTCATTACGCCAACCAACGCCGCACGACCGTGGGACATCTGGTTGTTATATTCGATTAGTTTTTGGTTAATATCATAACCTGCGGCTTCTCCTAGAAATCCAAAACCAAGTGGCTTCCCTAGAGCCGCGAGATTTTGAGCCGCATTGTTCAGCAACCAACCAACGCCGACCAAAAACAACACAAGTGCCACGATTTGAATCGTCATGGACCGATAGCGCGTGTCGTAGATTAGCTGACTGAGTTGGAAGCCGCCCTTTGGGGGGTCGGTAATTGCAGACATGTGTCCACGCTCCCTTTTGTCTGTTGTGGCGTCAATTTCCAACTCCGTGGTCAAACCACGGCGAACTGATTGCACCTTGTTTTTTTTGATAGTTCTTGTCGTACAAAGAAAAAAGGGCGCAACCGAAGTTGCGCCCTTTTCTAAGACTTAACGGAAAGGAGGCGTGTAGATCAGGCCACCATCAGTCCACTGAGCGTTCAGGCCACGTGCCAGACCGATCGGAGTAGCTTCACCGATGTTACGGGAGAAGATCTCGCCGTAGTTACCACCAGCCGTAATTGCGTTTTTCGCCCAGTCTGCGGACAGACCAAGTTGCTCGCCGAGGTTGCCCTCAGTGCCGAGCAGACGGTTGATTTCTGGGTTGTTGCCAGCTTCCATGCCCATCTCTTTGATGTTCGCAGAAGTTACGCCCAGCTCTTCAGCAGCGATCAACGCGTTCAAAGTCCAACGTGCGATGTCTGCCCATTGGTCGTCGCCGTGACGAACAAGCGGACCGAGTGGCTCTTTGGAGATGATTTCTGGCAGCAATGTGTGCGCAGCAGGATCTTCAAATGTTGCACGTGTCGCAGCCAAGCCGGATGCGTCTGTTGTGTACACGTCACATGCGCCAGCAAGGTACTGCTGTTGTGCTTCTGCGTTTGTTTCGATTGGCACAGGCTCATACGAAATGTTGTTTACGCGGAAGAAATCAGCCAAGTTCAGCTCTGTTGTTGTACCAGTTTGGATACATACAGTTGCGCCGTCCAGGTCTTTTGCAGATGCAACGCCCAGCTCTTTTGGAACCATGAAGCCCTGACCATCGTAGTAGTTAACACCTACGAAAGTGAACTTAAGGTCGACGTCACGAGAGAACGTCCATGTTGTGTTACGTGCAAGCACGTCAACTTCACCTGATGCCAACGCGGTAAAGCGTGTTTTACCAGTTGTTGGTGTGAATTTAACAGCTTGAGCATCGCCCAATACAGCGGCTGCGATTGCGCGACATACGGATACGTCGAAACCATCCCAGTTGCCGTTTGCGTCAGCAGCAGCAAAACCAACGAGACCAGTGGAAACACCACATTGCACGAAGCCTTTTGCTTTTACGTCGTCGAGTGTGCCAGCAGTAGCAAAACCAGCTGCAAAAGTTGCAGCGGCCAGCGTGCCGACGAATGTTGAATTTTTCATTTTTACCTCTTCCTGATGAACCGTTCATGGTCGAACGGCATGCCGCGCGTGTGCGGCTTTCTCCCTACCCCTTCAGCATACCAAAAGTTTCAGCAACGCTAAAAAGGTAAGCTCCATCATCTTATCCCAGCCCCTTTAGGTCAAGGAGTTTTCGTGAATAGTTTAAGGGGGGTTCCCTAGGGGAAATGACAATGTCAGCATCCCTGACCTATCTAAATTGGCCGTTCTCGAGGGGATCAAGACACCGCCCAATCCACCTGCAACTTCGGCGCGAAATACACCAAATAGGTAAGTAATTCTGCCCTAAGAGACGCTAATAGGCATGATCCGCAACGGAATCGAGCAACTTAGCGGCAAAAACAAAGCTCGCGCGTTTTTTTGTGGCGGCGGCAGCGGCATCTTCATCTTCGCCCCAAAACTCACTTTGCCAAATTTCATCGACCTGAGCCGCTTCCCAAACCGATTCTACGTCCATTTCTTGATGAAAAATCGCCAGCGACAGCACCAAAGACCCCGAAATATGAACCAAATCATGGAACGCAGACAGGGTGAACGGCTCCATTCTGGCAACTTCGAACCGCAAATTGGCGACAGACTGATTCGGTTGATCCACCGGAATGATGCCCTGCGTCACGTTTAACGGTGCCCCAAAAGCGGCCTTAGCCCACGCCAACGGCGCATCCCAAACAGCCGCCTGCCGCTTCACCAAAACCTCTGGATGGGTGGCGCGGTAACACAGCAAATCCGTGGCGCCATACGCGGCCAAAATATCGACCACCTCACCGTGTTTTTCGCCGACACGATCAATCGCAACATTCGCCCAAAGGGTCGCTGGCATAAACGCGGGGTCAATCTCTTCCTCAACCGCCGCCCATTCCGCCGCGATCATTTCCGCAGCCGCTCGCGTTGGCACATTCAGATCGTGTTTCGCAGGCGTCTTAACACCGCGACCATCCAGATGAATAACAAACCCACCCGTGCTCCCGACGACCGAAACATCGCTCCAAAACCGCTTTTTCCTCAAGAAACTCATTACTCAGCCTTCGTAATACTCAAACGGGTCCTCAGGGGCATAGGCCATGTTAAACCCAAAGAAATCCCACGTCTGTTTCATGTGATCTGGCAATGGCGCTGTAAAACTCATCTCTTTGCGCGTCACAGGATGCTCCAACGTCAAAGACCGCGCGTGCAGATGCAACTTTTTGCTGACCGAGCCGCCCAATTGCGCGCCCCACCCTTCGCCGTCGTTGGTTTGCGAACTGGTTCCGTACTTCCCGTCGCCAATAATCGGATGACCCATTTCCGCCATATGCGCGCGCAATTGGTGTGTCCGCCCCGTGATCGGTGCCAATCCAACCCAAGTGGCCCGCTGCCCCAAAGTTTCAATTACCGCATAATCCGTGGTCGCGCGTTTCGCACCGTGCGTTTCGTCTACTTCATCGGGATGAATGCAGTGCATCCGCTCGCCCGCGCCGTTTGGCCCGTGACCCGATGCTTTGACCAAACCATACCGGATTGTCCCAACCTTGGGGAACGGGTTGCCAGCCACAATCGCCCAATAAATCTTGCGCGTTGTACGCATGTGAAAACTTTTCGCCAAACCAGCGGCCGCACGGCCTGTGCGCGCCATCACAAACACTCCGCTTGTGTCTTTGTCCAAACGGTGCACCAGCTTCGGCTTGCTATCCATGCCAAACCGCAACGCATCCGCTAGCCCATCAATGTGGCGCGTTTGGCCAGAGCCACCCTGAACCGCCAAACCCGCAGGCTTATTCAAAACAATGATGTCATCGTCTTTATAAAGGACAGAATGGCGCATCATCTGCGCGTCAGCCTCTGAAATCACGGCTTCGCGTTTGGGCGCAACTGATCCTGGCTCTGGCAACGGCGGCACACGCACAATTTGCCCGGGTTCAATGCGCGAGTTTGCTTTGACGCGGCCCTTATCTACACGCAGATCGCCCTTGCGGCACATCTTTTCGACCATGCCTTGGCTGACGTGCGGAAACATGCGGCGCAGCCACCGATCTACCCGTTGTTCTGCTTCATCATCTGAAACAGTTATGTGTTGTACACCGCTCATGCCAATACCGTCCGCATTACTATTACTCCTGCCATTAAGGCCACAATCGCACCCAGAACCGATCCCATGACATACGCCATGGCCACCGTCTGACGCCCCTGTTCCCACAGGGTAATCGCATCCAACGAAAACGCTGAAAACGTGGTGAATCCGCCCAGTATTCCTGTCATCACAAACGGCGCTGCCTTTGCATCACCAATCCGTTCAACAAACCAAACCGCAACCAGCCCCATCACAAAGGACCCGATGACGTTTACAAAAACCGTCCCGACAGGCGTACCAACAGCAAACAACCGCACCGCAGCCAGCACTGAACAATACCGTAAAACGGCACCAAGCGCACCGCCCAAGGCAATTTGTAGAATTATGTTCATCACAGACCATTGCGCAGTTCGATGTATCCACGCCCAAAACCAAACACCCAAACGGGAATCTAGTTGTTTCGCTGACCCGCCTCTACCGCATCCATCACATTCTGCGCAAGACCTCCAAGGTCGAACGCATCCGCACCTTGCACCTCAGCCAGCGTTTCAAACTGGGTAATCCACATCGGCCACCCCCGGGTCTCGACGGTGGCTTCGTGCAAAACATCGACAGAATGCACTTTGTGTTTACGGATCAAATGCTCAATCTGGCCAACCACAGTTTTTTCAGGCCCTTCAAGAAGACCAACCAGATTTCGCTCATTGCGAACCATGAAACCGCCAAGCTTCTTTTTCGCGCACCGCCGCCAAACATCTTTCTGTATGCCATCTATTTGCGCATCGCTGTGCATCGGCTGACATTGGCAAACAAACAATAAACGAAGCATCAACTTCCCTTCGCTTAATATGCCAAGCAGATGCAACAACCTAGGCATACCTATCCGCTAAAAAACGAATACAATTCAACTTAGGAGTGTTTCTAGCCTGAGAGTTTTTAGAAGTACATTTATTTAAGGTTGATTCTGCAAATCACCTTAAAATTGCATAAAAGCGGTGCAAATCTAACTTTTGGTGATGTTTTTGCGAAGTTTTGCGAAATATTCAGTGCGCTTTTTCAACTCTCGCTCGAATCCACGATCCACAGGGATGTAGTAAACGCCCCGTTTCATATCATCGGGAAAATAATTCTGCCCCGAAAACCCATCTTTCGCGTCATGGTCGTACTGATATCCAGCGCCGTAGCCTTCGTCTTTCATCAATTTTGTCGGCGCATTGCGGATAACTTTGGGCGGTGGCTCTGACCCCGTTGTCTTGGCCGCATTTCGCGCCGCTTTATACGCCACATAGGCCGAATTTGATTTCGGCGCGAGCGCGATGTAAATAACCGCCTGCGCTAACGCCAATTCTCCTTCGGGCGATCCCAACCTTTCATAGGTTTCCCACGCCTGCAAACACACATTCTGTGCCTGCGGGTCGGCCAGTCCGATATCCTCAACCGCCAACCGCGTCAGACGTCGCGCCAAAAATCGCGGATCCTCGCCGCCCTCTAACATTCGGCAAAACCAATACATCGACGCATCAGGATCAGACCCGCGCACCGATTTATGCAGCGCAGAAATCAGATTGTAATGCTCCTCGCCCGATTTGTCGTATTTTGGCGCGCGGCGCGACAGCCGCTTTTCCAAATCCTCGCGTTTCACCTTGCTCGTAACATTCCACGCAAAACACTGCTCCAGAATGTTGATCAGCGCACGTCCGTCCCCGTCCGCCATTTCTAAAACCGCCTCGCGCGCATCCGCCACCAATGGCAAAGGGCGATCCAACAACCGTTCAGCCCGCTGCGCCATCAATTCCAAATCAATCAGCGTCAAACGCTCCAAAACCATCACCTGCGAACGGCTCATCACCGCCGCGTTCAACTCAAACGACGGGTTTTCGGTGGTCGCCCCAACCAAAACAATGGTGCCATCTTCCATGTGGGGCAGAAACCCATCCTGCTGGGCTTTGTTGAACCGATGAATCTCATCCACAAACAACAGCGTCCCGCGCCCCGTTTGCCGCCGCAATTTGGCCGCCTCAAACACCTTCTTTAAATCCGCAACACCCGAAAAGATCGCGCTGATCTGCACGAACTCCATCTCGGTTTCATCGGCCAGTAATTTCGCTAGCGTCGTCTTACCAACCCCGGGCGGCCCCCAGAAAATGATCGACGACAGATTGCTGCTTTCCAACATCACCCGCAACGCGCCGTCTTCGCCCAACAAATGCTGCTGGCCAATCACCTCCGAAAATGTGGCAGGGCGCAACCGATCCGCCAGCGGCGCAGGTTTCCCGCCCGCCGCACCCGGCTCTACACTATCAAATAAATCAGCCATTACCGCGTTTCGCTTTCAACTTGAGCCATTTGTGGTGATTGAGACATTAGCCCCCCCTTTACCGTCAAGCGGTTAACGAAACGCAGGTGATTTAAATGTCATAGCAAACCGCTCTAATCATCACACTTCGCAATTACTCTGCCCCCACACCCCCAAAAGGTAAAGCACCGCGCCCCGCTTCTTTTGTCGTTAAATACTCAAAGAAAAACCCCGCAACGATCAAGCCGTTGCGGGGTTCTGCGCGTCAACCGAAAGGCCGTTGCACTACTGTCCCGGAATTTAATCCGTTTTTATTCTTCTGCATCCATCTCGGCTGCAACGCGCGCTTTGTCGGCTGCGCCTTTCGCATCAACATCACGATCAACAAATTCGATGATCGCCATTGGCGCCATGTCGCCGTAGCGGAAGCCAGCTTTCATCACGCGGATGTAACCGCCCTGACGTTCAGCATAGCGTGGGCCAAGAATGTCGAACAATTTGCTCACATACTTGTCTTCTTTCAACTTTGCTGCTGCCTGACGGCGCGCGTGCAAATCACCGCGTTTCGCCAATGTGATCATCTTCTCGACGATTGGCTGCAGTTCTTTTGCTTTTGGCAAAGTTGTTTTGATTTGTTCGTGCTCAATGAGCGAGCCAGCCATGTTACAGAACAACGCTTTACGATGTTCGTGTGTCCGGTTTAGGCGGCGGTATCCACGTGCGTGACGCATGTCATATTTCCTTATCTAGTCTTTATACTTTGTCTGGTGAGCCTGCGTTGGGTCTCACACTCCTTGGGGCAGAATTACCCGAGTTGGAATTTTGCTTCTCAAAAATCCAACCAATTCCCCGCACCAAGCGGGCATTTTAGTGTCGAGGCGCGACCAAAGCCGCGCCTCTAATTCTTAGAACTGGTCTTCGTACTTTTTAGCCAGATCTTCGATGTTGTCCGGTGGCCAATCCACGATATCCATACCGAGGTGCAGACCCATACCCGTCAGAACTTCTTTGATCTCGTTCAAAGACTTGCGGCCAAAGTTTGGCGTGCGCAGCATTTCTGCTTCGGTCTTTTGGATCAAATCGCCGATGTAGACGATGTTGTCGTTCTTCAGACAGTTTGCGGAACGGACTGACAATTCCAACTCGTCCACTTTCTTAAGAAGCAGCGGGTTGAATTCCAGATCGTCTTCTTCTTCTTGGCGAGAAGCAGACTCTGGCTCGTCAAAGTTCACAAACACAGACAGTTGATCCTGCAAAATACGCGCAGCATAAGCTACGGCATCATCTGGCGTGATAGACCCATCTGTTTCCAGTTTTAGTGTCAGTTTGTCATAATCCAAAACCTGACCTTCACGTGTTGGTTGAACGTCGTAAGACACTTTCACAACAGGTGAAAACAACGCATCAATTGGGATCAAACCAATTGGTGCATCTTCTGGGCGGTTTTTGTCCGCAGCAACATAGCCTTTGCCAGTTTCCACAGTCATTTCCATGAACAAGGATGCGCCATCGTCAAGATGACAGATCACGTGCTCTTTGTTCAGGACTTGGATGTCAGCAGTTTCAGAGATGTCACCAGCGGTCACAACACCTGGGCCTTTGGCTGCAATAGACACACGTTTCGTGCCTTCTGCTTCCATTGCGACAGCCACACCTTTTAGGTTCAGCACGATGTCGGTTACGTCTTCACGTACACCAGCAACGGATGAAAACTCGTGCAGAACGTTGTCGATCTGAACGGATGTAATTGCAGCACCCTGCAAGGATGACAGCAAAACACGACGCAGCGCGTTGCCAAGTGTCAAACCAAAGCCACGCTCTAGCGGCTCAGCAACACAGGTTGCCTGACGCAGCGGGTCGCCACCTGGTTTGATGTCCAATTGTGTTGGACGGATGAGCTCTTGCCAATTCTTATGGATCATAGTGCCTCCATTCTCGTTCGCCGACCGGATCCGGTGTGGTCGGCGAACACCCGAGGGGTATTTAAAAATCCGGAACCGCACGAATGCACGGTTCCGTAAGAATATGTTGTCGAATTAAACCCGACGGCGCTTTGGTGGGCGACAGCCGTTGTGGGCGATCGGGGTAACGTCACGAATAGATGTGACGTTCAGACCAACCGCAGCCAACGCACGAAGTGCGCTTTCACGACCAGAACCTGGACCCTGAACTTCAACTTCCAGCGTTTTCACGCCATGCTCTTGCGCTTTCTTAGCCGCATCTTCGGCAGCCATCTGTGCTGCATAAGGTGTGGATTTACGCGAGCCTTTGAAGCCCATAGTACCAGCAGAAGACCAAGAGATTGCGTTGCCTTGGGCGTCTGCAATCAGGATCTTTGTGTTGTTGAAAGAGGAGTTAATGTGAGCAACACCAGTGGTGATGTTCTTTTTGACCTTCTTCTTAGCGCGAAGTTTTTCACGTGCCATAATTCAAGCCCTCCTTATTTCTTCTTGCCAGCAATCGCACGGGCAGGGCCCTTACGAGTACGAGCATTTGTGTGGGTGCGTTGACCGCGAACAGGCAAACCACGACGATGACGCAGACCGCGATAGCAACCAAGGTCCATCAGACGTTTGATGTTCATGGAAACTTCGCGACGCAAGTCACCTTCTACGTCAAAGTTAGCGTCGATTGATTCACGAACTTTCAGAATTTCCGCATCGGATAATTCGTTGATACGACGTGTCACGTCGATACCAGTTTCTTCGCAAATTTTAGCAGCGGAGGTTGGTCCGATACCGTGAATATATGTGAGGGCGATTGGGACCCGTTTATGGGTCGGCAAGTTCACGCCAGCAATACGTGCCAAAGTGCGTCTTCCTTCATGGTTGCGGTTCCGTCTCTCCAGAACCTTTTTTCACAACAAAAACCCAACGCCACCGTGGCATCGGGCCTATTTCCCTCAATGCTTTGGCCGAATCACCCTGAGGGCGAAATATGACCGATTCATTAAGGAAGTCGTGCCTTACGGGGGAAGTGGCGTTTCGTCAAGTGGGCTAGGGTGAGAATACGAAAGCAATGTCCGCTTTGAGCCCACATTGACCGATGCTGCACCGCGCGCGAAGGTCGGCTAATGCTTTACCGCTCGCGCTTGTTTCTTGGCGGCGATACGCATCATCTTTTGAAACTTGGGACACTCTAGGTGGCTTGGTTCCGGGCATTTGGCTACATGTAGCAGACCATCGCGAACTTGTTGCAGCACATGTATTTGGCGATCAATTTCGTCGGCCTTTGCACGGAGGGCGCCGCGATCAATGGATGAAGTATGATTGGATAGAAGAAACGCGGCGATTTCTGACAGCGAAAAACCTGCCGACTTACCTAATGCTACAAGGGCAAGACGCTGGAAGACACAAGTGTCGAACAGTCGCCGGAGACCTCTTCGCCCGATCGCGCTGATCAAGGACTGTTCTTCATAATATCGCAGCGTAGATGCGGGTAGTCCAGTTTGCTGTGAAAGTTCAGCGATATCGATGGTTTTCATACTTGACCTCAAGTTGACTTGAAGTGGCAAAGTATATTCGGTCCGCATTCAGCGCAAGAAAAAGGAAGTATTATGAACTTGATAGATGCAGCGATTGCTGCGGTTGTTATTGGTATTGGCGCAACGGCGTTCATGGATGCCTTTGCTTGGCTTCAAAGGTATTTTTTCAAGATACCCAGTTTAAACTACGCATTGGTTGGCCGATGGATCATTGGGCTACCAGAGGGCCAGTTTTTCCATGACACTATTCTGCAATCCCCTCCACGGCGCTACGAACGGACTGTTGGTTGGTTTTTTCACTACGGTATCGGTGTGTTTTTCGTTCTGCTGATGTTCGCATTCATGGGGGCAAATTGGTATCTCTCCCCGAGTTTAGGGTACCCGCTTGTCACTGGAGGGCTGAGCCTTTGCGCGCCATTCTGCATAATGCAGCCTGCTTTTGGATTTGGATTGGCCGCTTCGAAGACCCCATCGCCTTGGGTCGCACGACAACGCAGCCTGTTCGCCCATTTGTCCTTCGGTGTCGGAATTTACGTGGCGGGAATGATTTGGTCGCAGTTGATGCCGTGACATCTTCTAGCAAGACAATTTCTTAAAGCTGCCATTGATGCCTTTGCAACCAGTGGCAGCATAGTCCCCGCGTAGCTGCCCATCCCCCACCTACCCCAAATACTCATCCCGCAACTGCCTGCGCAGAACCTTCCCAGACAACGTCACTGGCACCTCGTCCACAAACTGCACTCGTTTCGGGATTTTGTAATTCGTCAGCCCAGCGCGGCATGCTTCCACAACGCTCTCTTCGGTCACGCTGTCATCCGCCCGCACAATAAACGCCGCTGGTGCTTCGCCCATCTTTTCGTCAGGGATGCCAACAACACCCACTTGAACGACACCCGCCATTTTGGAAATCGTGTCCTCAATCTCGTTTGGCGATACGTTGAACCCAGACACCAAAATCATGTCCTTCTTTCGATCCACGATCTCGATAAATCCGTCGGCGTCCATCACCCCGATGTCGCCCGAATGCAGCCACCCATCGACAATAGTTTCCGCCGTCGCCTCGGGGCGATTGATATAGCCTTTCATTACCGTCGGCCCACGCCCGATCACTTCACCAGGTTCGCCCAGCGCCACGTCTTTGCCCGCATCATCCACGATCCGCACCTCCATGCCCGGCACAGGTATCCCAACCGACCCCAGCCGATTGTCGTCCGTTGGATTGAACGTCAGCACACCGCAACATTCCGTCATGCCATAGCCCTGACGGATCGGGATACCTGTCATATCTTCCCATTTCTGCGCCACACCCGTGGTCTGCGCCGCGCCGCCAGACCCACAGAACCGCACATCCTTGAACAGCTCTTTCTTGGCCCAAGGCTCCACCAACAGCGCCGCGTACAGCGTGTTAATCCCCGTGAACCACGTAATTTTATGCTTCTCAAACGCCGCCTTCAGGTTCGATGGCGGGCGCGGACTCGGGATCATAATACTGTGTGCGCCCGTGCGCATCCCCGCCACAAAGATCAGCGCGAACGCCGTGATGTGATACAACGGCAGGATCACCAAAACAGTCTCGCCCGTCCCGCTCATCAAATCCTCGGTCATCAACTCCGCCTGATAGGCATTTGCGATCACCGATTGGTGGGTCAGCTCTGCGCCCTTGCTGCGCCCCGTCGTCCCACTGGTGTACTGAAACAACGCCACATCTGTTGGCAAAACATGCGCAGAATATTCCGCGATATCCACACCGCCCGATGCCGCCTTACCGGCCGCCAACGCGGCCTTCAGCGTGATATGGGGCGTTGCCATATCAGGAATAACCTTCTTCACCCGCTTTAAAACAAACCCCAACAACGCGCGCTTTACCGTTGAAAAATACTCCAGCAACGACAGCGTAATCACCTGCTGAACGCCGGTGTTTTTAATCACCTCATCCACTTTGTCGCCAAACAGATCAATGATCACCAAAACCTTGGCACCGCTATCGTTCAACTGATGCTCTAACTCTGGCGCGGTATACAGCGGGTTCACATTTGTGCTGATACAGCCCGCCTTGGCGATCCCCATCGACGCCACACCAAACCCAATGCAATTGGCTGTCATCACCGCAACCGTATCTCCCGCCGTCAACTTCAGAACACCGCGCAGATACACCGCAAACGCCTCCGCCTCGGCCTTCATTTGGGTGTACGAAATCGTCGCCTCTGCGCCCGTTGGCAGGATCGTCGTCATCGCAGGCTTATCACCATGCGTTGCCGCCGACGCGTCCAAAAGCGCACCAAAGGTTTGCGCCCCCATATTTGCCATATCAAAATTCTTGGCATCCTCGGAATAGTATTTTGTCCACGGCTGGGTCATGGCGGTCTCCCTGTTAAACTGAAATTCTCCCGCACTCACCTAAAGACAATTCCAATCGAAATGCCACACCTTTTCAAACGCGCACTTCCCCCCACCAATTTTCCCCGCTACCAATTTGGCATGGCTCCAGAAAACACACCCCCCGTCTATCTCGATTTCCTCAACCGCTTTGATATCGAGGCTCTCAACCTCACCGACGCTGAAATCCTGTCCGCAATCGAGGACAGCCTCGCGATGCAAGGGCGCGGTGAAACCTCGATTGAACCGCGTATGCACATCCATCCCCGCGCTGGGGTCGAAGGCCACTTCAACGTGTTGCGCGGTTGGATCGGCGAAGACATCGACGCGGCTGGCACCAAAGTCGTCGGCGATTTTGTCGATAACTACAAAACCAACCGCCCTTCTGAATACGGCCTCCTCACTCTGTTTGATCCGCGCAACGGCGCCCCCAAAGCCATAGTCGAGGCAGGCGGCATCACCGACATGCGCACAGGCGCGGTCACCGCCATCGGCGCAAAATATCTCGCGCCGAAAAACCCGAAAATCCTCGCCCACATCGGCGCGCGCGGCACGGCCTATTGGAACATCCGCCTGCTCTGCCACCTGTTTGATTTCGACGAGGTCCGCATCCACTCCCGCCGCCCCGAGAGCCGCAACGCCTTCGCCACCAAGTTAGAGGCAGACTTGGGCCGCAAAATCATCGTCACCGACAACTGGCAAGACTGCCTAGAAGGCGCAGACATTATGGTCGAGGCCTCGCGCCTGTCCGAGCCAACACCTCTATTCAAAACCGAATGGATCAAAAAGGGTGCGCTCGTCATCCCTTACGGCACCATGTCCGCCGTGGAACTCAACCTCACCGATATCATGGCCAAAGTCGTGATGGACGATTGGGGCCAAGCCTTTGGCAAATTCGGCAGCTTGCGCGAACACGTCGACACAAAACGCATCACCGCAGAAACCTTGCACGCTGAACTTGGCCAGATCGTTGCAGGCGTCAAACCCGCACGCGAATCTGACGATGAAACCATCCTGTTCTGGCATCGCGGCCTGTCCCTGTCCGATATCGCGCTCGGCCACGCCATGCTGACCAAAGCAAAATCAATGGGCGTCGGCCAACGCCTGCGGTTCTACTGATGCTGATCGACGGCGGCCCAATAACGCTGGCGCAATTCCAAGCCGCCGTTGACGCCACCACCCAACTCACCGTCGCGCCCCAAGTCACGCAAACCTTGCAAACGGCCCGCGCTCACATTGATGCAGCTGTCGGCGGCGACGCACCGATCTACGGTCTGAACACAGGCCTCGGCGCAAACCTCGACCATCGCCTCTCGACTGATGAAATCACCGCTTTCCAACGTCAAATCCTCAATGGTCGCGCCAGCGCCGTCGGCCCAAACCTCCCAGAAAAAACAGGCCGCGCCGTCCTGCTCTACCGCATCCTCTCCGCTGCCAAAGGCCACTCTGGCATCTCGCCCGACCTGTTCACCCACCTAATCACCTGCTTTAACGCAGACCTCTCCCCAGCTATCCCGCAATACGGTTCCATCGGCGCTGGCGACCTCACCCAACTCGCCCCGTGGGCCTTGCAAATCTGCGACGCCCCAAACGCACCACCGCTGCAAGCCAAAGACGCAATGGCGCTCATCAATCACACAGGCCTCACCGTCGCCCTCGCCGCCAACGCCCTGACAGCCGCCCAAACCACCCTGCGCATGGCCCACCACGCGCTCCTGCTCACCTACATCGGATATGACGCCAATCGTGACGTCCTATCAGCCGCCGCCAACGCCCTGCGTCCAGCCAACGGCCAAACCACCTGCGCCGCGTGGCTGCGCGATCACCTCAGCGGCACGCAAAACACCCCCCGCCGCATCCAAGAGGCACTGTCGATTCGCACCGCGCACACAACACTCGGCGCGGCACAACACGCCCTGGATCAAGCTATCGCAACCCTCGAGACCGAACTGAACGCCACCTCCGATAGCCCCGCCCTGCTGCCAGACGGCACGCTCACCTCCACCGCCAACTTCCACACAACCGCGCTGGCCCTCGCGCTCGACACAACCATCCTTGCCCTCACCCGCGTCGCAAACGACAGCCTTCAGCGCATTCAACGCCTGATGAATCCAGACCTCACCGCCTTGCCAAAATACCTCTCCCCCACAGGCGGCGCATCCGCAGGCTTCGTCCCCGCCCAAAAAACCGCCGCCGCCCTGTTGGCCGATATCCAGAACCAATCACACCCAACGCACCCACCTGCCCCGGTGTCTGACAGCGTCGAAGACGTGGCCCCCATGACCCCGCAATCCGCCACCAAACTGCACGCCCTCACCGCGCCCCTCAAACTCCTCCTCGGGCTAGAGGCACGCACCGCCCTGCAAGCCATCCACCTGCGCAACCCAATCCTCGGCCCAAACGCCGCGCCCATTGTCGCGACCCTGTCAAACGAGCTGCCACTCCTAACAACCGACCGTCCCCTCGGCCCCGAAATAGAAAAAGCCGCCCGATTGCTCGAACGGCTTTAGTTTCTTCTGGCCAAAAATATCCGCGCCGCAGGCACCCCGCGCCGCAGGGCTCAGCACCGCGCGCAAATCAAACGTTGCTTAACGCCCCACTAATCGAAGATTTCACATCATCAATCGATGCCAACCCGTCAATGCTCTGCAACTGACCCTTGGCATAGTAATACCCGATCAACGGCGAGGTATCTTTGTAATACGCCATCAAACGTGTTCTTAAGCTGTCTTCATTGTCATCCGCACGGCGCTTAAACTCAGAGCCGCCGCATTTATCGCACTTGCCTTCAACTGCAGGCTTTTTCGCTTCGTCGTGGTATCCCTCACCACAATTTCCGCAGGTGTAACGCCCGGTAATCCGCGCCACCAATGCCGTGTCATCGACACGCATCTCAACAACCGTATCCAGTTTCTGCCCAACGCTTTGCAACAATTCACCCAAGGCATCCGCCTGTGCAAGCGTGCGTGGAAATCCGTCAAAAATGAACCCGCCATCCGCCTTTGCCGTTTCCAACTGTTCGCGGATCAACCCGATTACAATCTCGTCTGTTACCAATTCACCGCGATCCATCACACCCGCAACCATCTTACCCATTTCAGTGCCTGATGTACGCGCCGCCCGCAGCATATCGCCCGTGGACAGCTGAACCATGTTGCGATCTTCCACCAATACGGCAGCCTGAGTACCCTTACCCGCGCCCGGTGGTCCAAGCAAAATAATGTTCATTGTAAATTCCCTTCGAAGTGCAGCGTATTGATAACGTCTTTTTCAAGCTAGCGAAATCAGGAATCGTATACTTGCGCATACACGTCGCAGCAGTATCAAAATCCGCCAACGAAAAAAGGCCACACTGGGATCAGCATGGCCTCAAATTCTTGGGTTATTTTGATCTTAGCGACCGCGACGACCGCCACGTGCCTTGCTACGGTTCTTACCACGCAGTTTCGATTTCTCGATCAGGCTTTCGTATTGATGCGCCAACAGATGCGATTGAACCTGCGTGATCGTATCCATCGTAACGGACACAACGATCAGCAAAGACGTACCCCCAAAGTAGAACGGGATCGCCAGTTGGGCGCGCAGAATTTCTGGCAACAAACACACGGCACACAAATATGCAGAGCCAAGAACCAGCAAACGTGCAACCACGTAATCCAGATATTCCTCGGTCTTTTTACCTGGGCGAATGCCTGGCACAAAACCGTTCTGCTTTTTCAGATTGTCCGCAACATCATCCGTCTTGAACGATACGTTGGCCGTGTAAAAATAGCTAAAGAACACGATCATCGCGACAAAGAACGCCAGATACAACGGTTGACCCGGGCCCATATACGCCAACAGCGTGTTCATGAACGGGCTTGTTTGCGTGCCAGAGAATGTTGAAATCGTCGTTGGCAACAACAACAGCGCAGAGGCAAAGATCGGTGGGATAACGCCCGCTGGGTTCAGTTTGATCGGCAGGTGGCTGCTTTCGCCGCCATAAACCTTCATGCCGACTTGGCGTTTGGGATACTGGATATGCACCTTTCGCAAGGCGCGCTCCATGTAAACGATGAAGGCAATCACGATCACCACCATAATCATCACACCAACGATCACGGCAGGCGACAACGCACCAGAACGACCAGAGGCAAAGAACTGTGCCAGCGCGGCTGGCAGCTCAGCAATAATGCCCACGAAGATAATCAAAGAAATACCGTTGCCGATACCACGTGCAGTGATTTGTTCACCGATCCACATCAGGAACATCGTACCACCCACCAGCGTAATCATCGCTGGCAACTGGAAGGACAAGAACCCAGGATTAGACGCCAAATCGCCCGCTTCCAAACCACGGCTCATGCCATAGGACTGGAACATCGCCAAAACTACCGTGCCATAGCGTGTGTATTGGTTGATCTTTTTGCGGCCTTGCTCGCCCTCTTTCTTCAACTGCTCCAATGCCGGAACCATCGCCGTCATCAACTGAACAATAATCGAGGCCGAAATATACGGCATGATCCCCAACGCGAAAATGGCCATCCGACCAATCGCCCCGCCCGAGAACATATTAAGAATGCCGCCCACACCTTGCTGCGCGCTTTCAACAAACTGCTCGAGCGCAACTGAATCGATACCAGGCACAGGGATAAACGTCCCGATGCGATACACAATCAACAAACCCAGCGCGAATAAAATCCGCGATTGCAGTTCCTTGGCTTTACCGAAGGCCCCCCAACTGATGTTGGATGCCATTTGTTCAGCAGCAGACGCCATGAACGTTCCTTTCTAAAGAACAGTCGCCCGATAAGGGGCGTGAAACACGAACGCCGCGAGATCGTTTCAGATCGCGCGGCGCCGAAAAACTTGATCGAAGAATATGTAAGCGGCGAATGCGTCGCTCACAAGACCTATTAGGCGTCCGCGTCAGCTTTTGCCGCAGTTGTGACCGTAAGTTTACCGCCAGCCGCTTCAACAGCTGCAACCGCAGTCTTAGAAGCACCCGTTACAGTCAGATCAATCTTGGATGTGATCGCGCCCTTGTTCAGGATACGAACGCCATCTTTAACGCGACGCACCAGACCAGATTCAACCAAAGATTCTTCAGTGATTGGCTTCTTAGGGTCGATTTTCTTCTCGTCGATGAACTTTTGCAGCAGGCCAAGGTTCACAACAGCATGCGTTTTCGCGTTGATGTTGTTAAAGCCGCGCTTAGGCAGACGTTGGTACAAAGGCATTTGGCCGCCCTCGTAGCCACCAATGGCAACACCCGAACGGGATTTTTGCCCTTTGATACCACGGCCACCCATTTTACCAGTACCGGAACCCGGACCACGACCAATGCGCTTGCGCTTTTTGGTTGCACCTGGGTTGTCTGAAAGTTGATTCAGTTTCATTGTCGCTATCTCCTTTTGCCGGAACTACCCCCGATCAGCGACGAAAGGGGCAAACACGGCGTTACGATGTGATTCTGGAAAGGTTCCCAGAAGGGTGGCGTATAGACGGGATGTGAGGGTGTGGCAAGTGTTGAGACGGATAGTGGCCATAGTATCCGAATTTCCAAAGAAACGGCGGCTTCTTAGTAGAAAATTGACGAAATCATCCCGATAGAATCTACTCTTATTTACAGGGCACTAACAATCTACACCCTGTTGATTACGAATATCTTTCCTGACTAGCGAAGCGGATTCCACATAAGCGCCACTCACTCCCACAAACGCTCCTGGCGGGTGATATCTACCATCCACCCCTACAAAAAAACCTATCAAGTGGTACTTTCTATCAATACCAAAAAAAGACCCTTGGTAGTGATACAAACCGTCCTGTCCTAAGAAACTGCCTGTCGGATGGTACTTACCATCTTGCCCCTGAAATGCTCCAGCAGGATGGTATTTTCCATCTACCCCATGGAATGAGCCTGCTGGATGATATCTACCGTCTTGCCCTAAAAATGATCCCGTTTCATGGTACTGACCGTCTTGTCCTAGAAATTTCGACATTAGAATCCTCGTGCTTACGAACGTAACAAGAATATATCGTGAACTTATTGGCATTTCAACTGCCATTTCAGCGCAGGTCTTTTTTCAGTAGCAACGTCATCCCTTTGGCTTCAACCATTCGACAACACCCCAAGATGTGCTACCTTCTTTCCTACCAAGCACGGACCCAAACCAATGCCCCTAACCCGCCGCACCCTTATCGCCACCGCCCTCGCGTTCTTCGCAACCCCTGCCCTCGCGCAGCGCAAATTCCGCCGTTTCAAGCGCGTGCAATACATCGCCGCCCTCGGGCTTGAGAACGAAACATCTGGCACGGGTGCTGAAACCTGGGGCCTTTGGCGCGTTGATCCCGGACCAATCGGCGTCTGGCTCAAATTCTACAAACTCCTCGCCAAAGCGGGCAACATCGCGCCGTCTGGCTGGCGGTTCGATATCAACGATTGGTGGATCGACGAAAACGGCCTGATCATGAAGGCCCCCGAATTTCCCATGCCCGCAGGCCAATACTACGTCACCAACGGCGAAGAGCATATCTCCCTACTGACAGTGGACGCGCCCGATGCAAACGGCGCACAAACATGGAACCTATCCGACGACAAGCGCATCAAAGACGTGACCCACGGCCCCTGCCGATCATCCCGATACACCCCCGAATTTGACGGCGCGGTCTGCTCCCCCGCAAACGCCGACATCTCCAAATTTCCGCTGCGACCAGGCGAAAGCCCACCACCCGTGGCCGATTGCACCAAAAAGGACTACGCCGTCCTGATCGTGTTTGGCGTCCCAGTGGCGGGCTAACTCAACCCATGCGACCTCGCGACACATAGCTGTAAGCCGCAAACACGCGTGTTATGGGCCAAGACCTTGCCACGCAAAGGAAGCCCCATGAACATCCCAGTCCTCATCGTCGCCTGTATCACCTTGCTGGCCGTCGTCGCGCACGTCATCGGCGGAACCCGCGAAACCGCCGCGATTGAGCCCGATCCCAGCAACGCAAAGCTAACCACCCACTGGGTCCAAGCCATGTGCGCCTTTCAAATGCTCTCCGTCGATCTGCTGGTGGTCGCCCTCGCCCTCTTCGCCATCGCCCTAAAAGATTTCGGAGACATCGAGCCCCTAGCCATCCAACTCTTCAGCGGACTATTTTTCCTGTGGGGAGTAGTCTGGATCGCCCAAGTCCAATGGCTAAAACGCCCCGCCGCGAGTTTACTGCGCCTCCCACACTGGACAGTGTGGTTCGTGTGTTCAGGGCTGTTGTATTTGGGGAGTTAGAGAGCAATACCTAAGAAATCCAAATATCCAACGCCTCTTTGATCATTTTGACGTATCTGTTGAGCGAGTAAACTGAACAGGTTGTATTCTAAATGTTGTAGTAACGAATTGGATTGGCTGCGCCTTTAGGTCGACGAGGAACCTTGTGACGAAGCAAATCCGTTCGAATAGTATCAGGCGCTACTTTACCTTCAAAACCAAACCGACCAGTATCTTCGCCAATGTATCCCAAGGTGGGAAAGTTTTCTATTGTCGCAGGTAACCACTTTTCAATCTCAAAAACCTCGACGATAAGGCCATTGACGACCGCTACAGCAAATTCTGCTTCTGAAGCTCGTGGCAAAGAGACTCTCCAAGCAAAACGTGTCGCATCGTAAAGAGAAAAATTTGCTGCACTTAGATTCACTGTTATCTCAATGATCTTGTCCTTCAAGACAGCGTCTGGAGCGGTGTATCTTTCGATGATTTGTTGGGCATGCGCGACGCCTCGATCTGCATTGTGATGTCCGCCAGCCAAATTTGTCACACTCGGATATGCCTCGATCAAGGCTCCTTCGACTTCGAAGGACGTGTTTTCGTCCAGACCGTGCCTGTGAATGACGTGTTGCACCTCAAATCCGGATAATTTTATTTCCCGTATCCGCTGTAATTTGTCGGACAAATCTTCATCGCCCACGCTTATTTCGCCAAATGCGTGTTCAAATACTCGGTTACCGTTTCCTTTTCCAACATAAAAGGTTTCCCCATTACGCGGATCAATTAGCCGATAGACGTAAAACTTTAATTCAGAAATAATTTCTCTAGAAAACAACACTCAACTCCTATAAAAAACGCCCCCACAATCCTGCGAGGGCGCCTCTATCTGTGTAGGGTGTGTGCTATGCACGCACCGATCAAGCCGCAGCTTAACCTTTTTCTTCGATGATCTCTACCATGTGAGAGATCTTGCGCACCATGCCGCGTACGGAAGGTGTGTCTTCCAGCTCGCGTGTTTTGTGCATTTTGTTCAGGCCCAAGCCAACCAGCGTTTGCAGTTGGTCTTTTGGACGACGGATCGGGGAACCGATCTGTTTTACAACAATAGTTTTACCCATAATCTTAAGCCTCTTCGCTTGCAGCGTCTGCTGCTGCTTCAACAGGTGCATCAGTCTTTGGCAGAATGTCAGAAACTTTCTTGCCACGACGTTGTGCAACGTTACGCGGAGAAGATTCTTTGGACAAACCATCCATAGTCGCACGGATCATGTTGTACGGGTTCGCAGAACCGATGGATTTGGACACAACGTCCTGAACACCCAACATTTCGAAAATCGCACGCATTGGACCACCAGCAATGATGCCAGTACCCGCAGGGGCTGTCCGCATCACAACTTTACCAGCGCCGTGACGGCCCTTTACGTCGTGGTGCAATGTACGGCCTTCACGCAGAGGAACGCGGATCATTTTGCGTTTCGCAGCTTCAGTCGCTTTGCGGATCGCTTCAGGTACTTCTTTTGCTTTACCTTTACCGAAACCAACGCGGCCTTTTTGGTCGCCTACAACAACAAGTGCTGCAAAACCAAAGCGCTTACCGCCTTTTACAGTTTTGGATACGCGGTTAATTGCAACCAAGCGATCCTGAAATTCTGGGTTCTCGTCGCGGTCGCGTCTGCCACCGCCGCGGTTGTCATCTCTAGCCATTGAAGGCCTCCATATTTTGTGGGCACTGCCCGTAAATCCAATCCTAGTGATGTGCGAACACACCCCGGATCATCGAGGCAGCCCGAGAGGGCCGCCTACAATAATTAGAACTTCAAGCCACCTTCACGGGCAGCATCAGCCAACGCTTTAACTTTGCCGTGAAACAGGAACCCGCCACGGTCAAAGTAACAGGTGTCTACGCCTGCTTTCTTTGCACGTTCTGCGAGCGCTGCGCCAACTTTGGCAGACGCTTCGACGTTGTTTTTGCCGATAACACCCAGCACGGATTCCAGTGAGGAAGCCGACGCGAGTGTCACGCCATTTACATCGTCGATCAGCTGAACACTGATGTTCTTGTTTGAACGATGAACGCTCAGACGGGGGCGACCAGCAGCCACCTTCCGCATTTTGCTCCGGTTGCGCATACGACGCTTCAGGAACAGATTTCTCTTGCTCATAGCCATTGTTACGCTCCTTACTTCTTCTTACCTTCTTTGCGGAAGATATACTCATCTTTGTACTTGATGCCTTTGCCCTTGTAAGGCTCTGGCTTGCGGTACTGACGAATATTGGCGGCAACTTGACCAACAGCTTGTTGATCGATGCCTTCCACAATGATTTCAGTTGGTTTTGGTGCAGTTACCGTAATGCCGTCAGGCACTTGGTATTCCACATCATGCGACAAACCCAATGCCAGCTTGAGGACAGTGCCCTGCATGCTTGCACGATAACCAACGCCGTTGATCTCAAGCTCTTTCTTAAAGCCTTCGGTCACGCCAGTTACGCAGTTGCCGATTTGAGTGCGAGACATGCCCCACTGCTGACGTGCCCGTTTGGACATGCCACGTGGTTTCACTTCTACACCGTTGTCGCCAACTGTGATGGATACATCGTCAGCAGCCGTGAAAGTGCGAACACCTTTAGGGCCTTTAACTTCTACGGTCTGGCCAGACACAGAGGCAGTAACGCCACTGGGCAGCTCGACCGGTTTTTTACCAATACGAGACATCTGTCACCCCTTAGAAGATTGTGCACAACACTTCGCCGCCGATATTGGCTGCGCGTGCTTGTGCATCTGACATAACACCTTGCGGTGTCGATACGATTGAAACGCCAAGACCTTGACGAACTGTTGGGATCTCTTTGGCACCCGCGTAAACGCGACGGCCAGGTGTAGAAACCCGTTTCAATTCTTTGATCACAGGAACCCCATCGAAGTATTTCAAAGAAATCTCCAACTCTGGGTGTCCGTCGACGCCTGTTCCAGCTTCGTAACCGCGAATGTAGCCTTCGCTTTGGAGCACGTCCAAAACCCAACCACGCAGTTTAGATGCAGGTGTTTTCACAGTAGACTTGCCGCGCAGTTGTGCGTTGCGAATCCGTGTGAGCATATCACCGATAGGATCGTTCATCTGTACTTCTCCTTACCAGCTCGATTTGACCATGCCAGGGATTTGGCCGTCAGACGCCAACTGGCGCAACGCAATCCGAGACATTTTCAGTTTACGGTAATAGGCCTTCGGACGACCAGTGACCTGACAACGGTTGTGCAGGCGTGTGGCCGAAGAATTGCGTGGAAGTTCCGCCAACTTTAGGCGGGCCTTGAAACGCTCTTCCATCGGAAGGTCCATGTTCGATGCGATTTCTTTCAGCGCAGCGCGTTTAGTAGCGTATTTTGCCACCAATGCTTGACGCTTCAGTTCGCGTTGGATCATTGCTTTTTTAGCCATGTTCTAATCTCCTCCGCGATCAGCTTGTGAACGGCACGTTAAAGTGCCCTAGCAAGCTTTTCGCTTCCGCGTCTGTGTCTGCGTTTGTGTTAAACGCAATATCCATGCCCCACATCACGTCTACTTTGTCGTAGTCGATCTCTGGGAATACGATGTGCTCTTTCAGGCCCATGGCATAGTTGCCACGTCCATCAAAGCTCTTGGCCGATACGCCGCGAAAGTCACGAATACGTGGCATTGCGACTGTTACCAAACGATCCAAGAATTCGTACATCTGATCGCCACGCAACGTAACCTTCACACCCAAAGGCATGTCTTCACGAACGCGGAAACCAGCGATAGATTTCTTCGCTTTGGTAATCACCGGCTGCTGACCCGCAATCGCGGCCATATCAGCAACAGCAGAACGGATTTTCTTAGAGTCGTTTACGGCTTCGCCAACACCCATGTTCAGCACGATTTTCTCGAGCTTGGGGATTTGCATGTCGTTCTTGTAACCGAACTCTTCTTTCATGGCTGCGCGGATAGTCTCCTTATACGCGGCCTTTAGACGTGGTTGATAATCAGCCATCAATCACTTCTCCCGATTTCTTGGCAAAACGTACTTTTTTGTCACCATCCATTTTGAAACCAACCCGTGTTGGGCCGCCATCTTTTGGATCGATCAAAGCAAGGTTGCTCAGTTGGATCGGCATCTCGGTTGGAACACGTCCACCCTGAGAGTTTTGCGTTTGCGCGGTGTGGCGAATGGAAACATTCACGCCAGACACAACAGCTTTGCCAGTGGATGGGTTGATAGAGTTGATAGAACCCTCTTTACCCTTGTCCTTACCGGCAAGAATGATGACATTGTCACCTTTTTTCAGCTTAGCAGCCATATTACAGGACCTCCGGCGCAAGCGAGATGATCTTCATGAAGTTCTTGGAGCGAAGCTCGCGAACCACTGGGCCGAAGATACGTGTGCCAACTGGCTCACCCGCATTGTTCAAAAGGACTGCAGCATTGGTGTCAAACCGAATTGCTGTGCCGTCATCACGACGGACTTCTTTAGCGGTACGCACAACCACTGCCTTGCGAACTTCACCTTTTTTCACGCGACCGCGTGGAATGGCTTCTTTCACAGAAACAACGATAATGTCTCCCACGGACGCATAGCGCCGGTGGGAACCGCCCAGAACCTTGATACACTGAACACGGCGTGCGCCGCTGTTGTCAGCTACTTCAAGATTGGTCTGCATCTGGATCATGGTAGATACTCCGACCTTTGGGGACCTAAATGCAGTCTAGGCCCCAGGGTTTCGATTAAACTGTAAATTCTTATTCTGCGTCAGCAGAGGTCAGAACCGTCCAGCGTTTGGTCTTCGAAATTGGTGCGCATTCTTGAATGCGAACTTTATCACCAACTTTGAATTGTTCATTCGCATCATGTGCCCGATATTTTTTGGACTTACGAATGGTCTTTTTCAGAACGGGGTGTGTAAACCGACGCTCTACGGAAACTGTTACAGTCTGAGCATTCTGGTCGCTTGTGACTGTGCCGTTCAAAATACGCTTTGGCATAATTCAGACCTTCTTACTCAGCAGAAGCTGCATCAGCAGCTTTTTGGTTCAGGATAGTGTTCACCCGCGCAACGGAACGGCGAACAACGCGCACACGTGCAGTATTTTCCAGCTGGTTTGTCGCAGCTTGAAAACGCAAGTTAAACGCTTCTTTTTTTAGTGCTACAAGCTCCGTGCGAAGCTCGTCCGGGGTTTTTCCCCGAAGATCATTGGCATCCATGGCCATCTTCCTTTTTCAACATCATCGGAGTGCCCCGCATCATGCAATTTTGCACACAAATAGGTCACACTGATTCCAATGGAGTACAGTACGAACGCGGTCTATAGGCGGGAAGTGGGTGTGTGGCAACCCCTTGTGGGGATTGTTTCTATCGCTGTTTTTGCTCCCCACACGAAATCAAGGGCGAAGCCCGCCGTGCAGAGCCCGATCCCACCGACGTGACAGTGTTTTGAAACAAAACACGAGAATGTGCCCCATAAACGCATCGCACTCCAAAGCACGGATTCAAGGCGTAGCCGCCGTGCAGAGCCCGACCGCCCCATGGGCGGGCTCTCCTGCAACGCCACAATTCAAAGATAGGTAGGAAGACGCGGAACCATAAAGTGGCTGTCAAAAACAAAGCAAAGCCCACCCGCGGTCAGGCAATGCACTCAGTTTAAATTCATCCTCTTAGCAAAAGCTCACTAATTTCAAGCCTCAGCGCCAACGCATCCTAATTCATTTGCATAAGCTAGAAAATATCGTCTAAATTTTTCGACCTCAATTCTGTTATCGTGACCCATAGTAAACCGCTGGAGTTCTACCACAGTTCGTTTTTGGCCATCATCGTCAAATTCAAATCTTGTAATTTCAGATATGTTTGGAACCGCAATGCGTAAACTGTCTTCTATCGACTTTGTATTTTCATCCAACTCTAAAGGCCAACGAGTATTCGGATGCTCTTTCCGAACCCAAGTTTCAAAGTTGAGATATGGAATCGTCTCTTCATAGAAAAGGTCACTACGCACAACGTTAAAATAGTATTCTTTTTTACCTTTGTTCATCTGCAATCTGATTGGCGAAATAGTTTCATAATCGAACTTGGTTAAATCTACCCATCGTCGATATTTCACATCAGGAACTTCAAGATCAACGGAGTAATCAAGCATGTAACCATCCAGATTCACACTATGGGACCCCATCTCAAACAATACTCGTCTCAAGTTCTCCCCATTATGGAATTGAGCAATGGCAGGGGCTGCAATCAAGCTGCAAAATAGTAATATGGTACCTCTAACTTTCCCCAGAATCATCTCGTCACCACCCCGTCCGCGCCTGCTCCTCAGCGCGCTTCTTGAGCACTTCCGTCTGCGGCAACCACCGATACTTCGCGTCCTCCGCCAGTGACCCCCAGTACAATTCCCCGCCGTACCGCCAGCCGTCCAGCACAATCGCGTCTTGCATGGTTGCGCCTTTGCGGCTGATCAGCACCGTGGAATGATCGATCCGCAGCGCCACGTCTGAATTGGCAATGGCGCGGTGCAAATCTAACGTCTGAAACTGCTCTGATGCCAGACGGTTCTCCAAATCCTCGGCCCAATGCCAGCACAACCCACGGGGCCGCGTCCCAGCATTCACCTTGGTGTTGTGGATCAACGGCCCGTCGGTCACGCCGTATTCCACCCGCAATTGGCGTGGATAGGTCAGCGAAATCCGTGCCGCCCGCGCCGCCTCGCTCGGGTCCACATCAGGCCCCAGCGACAAAAGCCGCGCCTCAAGTTTTGCAAAATCGTTTTGTGAAACGGGCGAAAGTTCGTGCGTGCCGCAAGCCCCAAGCGCCAATACCAACAGCATCGGTGCGAACATAAAAAATCGTCTAAGAATGGTCCTGCCCTCGCGCAAAAAATAGTTTCCTAAAACTAGCGGGGCGGCCCAACAATGTCGAGCCGCCCCAAATCGCATTTGCGTGTGTTTGGTGTTTTACGCGCCCAAGAAATCGCGCTTGCCGATCACCACGCCGTTGTGGCGCAAAATGCCGTGCACAGTGGCCATGTGAAAATAGAAATTCGGCATCACAAACGTCGCCATATACCCTGCACCCGAAAACTTAAACTCATCGCCACCTGCGGGCAAAACCACTTCGCGATCCTCGGCCCCGTCAAACGCAACCTCTGGCACGCTCGCCATAAATTCCAGAGTCTTCTGGATTCGCGCCTGCAACTGTTCAAACGTCGCCTCATCATCCATGAAACTCGGGTTTTCCGTTTGTGAAAGCCGCGCCGCCGCGCCCTTGGCCGTGTCACAAACCGTCTGCACATTGCGCGTCAGATGCATCATGTCGGGGTACAACCGCGCGTTCAGCATCACGTCGGGCGCAATTTTATGGGCCTCGCAATGGGCCTCGGCTTTTTTCAAAATAGTGGACAGCGCAGTTAAAGAATGGCTCAGGGCTGGAACTGGGGATTGCATGGTGTTCTCCTAAATCGCGGCACGAATTGCGCCACTCGTTAAGTGAACACTGCTTACTTTGCGCAGGAAAGGCAACCGCTAATACATCGCCTAGTGCGTTCGAAACCAATCGCGCCAATTGCGTTGCCGATGGGTCCAACCCAAACCCGCAATAGATTGTTCAAACTGCTCGGCCTCTTGGGGTGAAACATACACCACACAGCTCAGCCGCTGCACCTTATCGCCAACATGAAACACCACAAAGCCATCAGGATCAAAAACATAGGCTTCAAACTGGGGAAACCGTATGTTTCGCCCATAACTGGCGAAATTGGCGATATCCGTCCAAACACCAAACATCTTGTTCCAGCCGACAAGGCCCTTATGCTGCCTTGGCGTTGACTTCAAGTCGCCGCGCACTTCGCCAAAACATTGGCGCAGCCCAGCTATCACATCCGCCTGCGAGCCGAGCGCGCCACCATCCGGCCCCTCGATGATATAGCTATAATCTTCGTTCAATCTGCCCACGCATAGTTGAAACTCACCGAAATCCGTTCATCATCGGACATGTTCAGCGGCACCTCGTGGCGCAGCCAGCTTTCCCACAACAACACATCCCCGACCACAGGCGCCTCATATCGAAACGGCTGCAACTCCATCGGCGCATCTTTCTTGCGCACGGGGGCGGCCATCATCATCGCCAATCGCGGGTCTTCGAATTTGATCGCGCTGGCCCCGTCTGGCATCGCAACATAGGTCGTGCCGCTGATCGCAGAATGGGGGTGAATATGGCCGGTGTGCACGCCGCCCATCGGCAGAATGTTGATCCACAAACTGTCCAGCTTTAGCGCGCGACCATCCAGATCAAACGCCAAATCCTTGGCAAATGTGGCTACGTGCGCATCCAAAACCTTGACCAAATCCGCAAAGATCGGGAACCGCCAAGGCAGATCATCCAAACTCGCGTAACTGGTGTAGCCTGGAAAATCATTTTCCTCGCACCAATCCTGCCCCGCCTCGTCATCTTCGGCAATCGACAGGCAGGTCGCTTCCATCTCGGCTGCATCCACCGCTGGTTTTTGCTCGGACAAGGCCGCACGGTACAACCGCGTGACAAATAGGGATTTAATCTCTGGCATGGCCCGCTCCTATGGGTTTTTGAACGAATGTGGCGCAAACGGTTTTTGCAGCGCACGGTCCAACATTTCCAAATGGTCCTGCCCGTAAAACATATCCCCGTCCACAAAATACGTCGGTGATCCAAACACACTTCGCGCAATCGCCTCGGCGGTATTGGCCGCGTGGGTCGCCTGAATGGGCGCAGTTAACGCGGCATCCAACAACGGCGCGGGATCAATCCCGACCGACTTTGCCACACCCGCCAACGTGGCCGCATCCGCCAAATCAATGTCATCGCGCCAATGGGCCTGCAAAACCGCGTGCGCCAACGCATCCACATCGCCGCCCTGTTCAATCGCCGCAATCAACATTCCGTTCGACAGGTCCAACGAATTATCGTGATAGCTCGGTCGATGGTTCAAAATCTCTGCGCCCCGAAACTCTGCCCAACGCTCCACCTCGCGCCCGAAATAGTAATTCACATGCCCACGCGTTCGCACCGCAAACGACAACCCGCCAACGGCCTCCACCACAGGGCTCAACGCAATCGGGTGATGTTCCAAGACGCACCCATTTGCCGCACAAATCGCCGCCAACTTTGCCGACCCGATATAGGCAAACGCCGAATGCGCCGAATAGAAATACTCAATCTTTCGCATACTCATCCCTTCCTAATCCGCAGCCGCAACGATTTCAGCGTTCTCCCAACATTGCCAACTTCCCACTCTGCCTCAACCAACTCGATCACGTCCAAACGCTCCACCAAGCTCGCCAACGCGCTCGACATTTCCATCCGCGCCAACTGCGCCCCGGGGCACGAATGCATCCCGCCACCAAAGGCGAAATGTTTGGCGCGATCCCGCGTGATGTTGAACGCATTCGGCTCCTCCACCACATTCGGGTCGCGGTTCGCAGCGGGAACCAGCACAAACGCCAGATCGCCTTCCTTGAACGAAACACCCCGATATTCACTGGCCCGCGTCGCCGCGTGGGGCAACGCCCACGGCAACGGCGCCCATCGCATCCCCTCATCCACCGCGCGTAAACTTAACCCAGTATCACCGCGCAGCTTTGCCAACTCGTTTGGATGGGTCAGCAGTGCATGCAGGATCAACGGCAATTGCGCCCGCGTGGTATCCACGCCAGCCGATGCCAGCTCTCCGACCAAATACACCAACTCGTCCTCTGACATTTTATCGCCGTCAATTTCAGCTTGGATCAACTCGCTCAGCAAATCCTCGCCCAGATTGTCTTTGCGCTCTGCCAACAACCCGCGCAAATACGTGTGGATATTTCGGTTTGCGTCCTCAACCTCTTCGATCCCAACGCCCGACAACAGCGCATCCGATTTGCGCCCGCCCACCTGTATCCACGCGCTCAACCCATCGACCCGTTCATACGGAATGCCAAACATCGGCCCCAGCACCCGCGCGGGCAACGGATCGGCAAAGCCGGCGCAAAACTCAAACTCGCCATCCGCAGGCATTTCCTCAATCAGCTCCGAAACGATGTCTTCAATCTTGCTTCGAATATCCTCAAACACCCGATCGCGCAGCGCCTTTTTTAACAACCGCGACAGCCGCGCATGGGGCTCGCCGTGCATATTCAGCAACTCGTGCTCAATCGCTTTGGCCAAATACGGGCTGCGCTCTGGATTGATCTCGCTAAACGCAAAACGGAAATCCTCGCACTTTAGCACATGGCTCACGTCATCCTGATTAAAGAACACCACCGCGCCATCAACCGTTCGCGCAAACGGCCCCTGCGCGCGCAGCTCCTCGATCAGAGCATATTTATCTGTCTGAAACCGTGGATCACGCAGATCAATTGTCGGAACGTTCATCAAAAACTCCTGCCTTTGGATGAAATACTGCAACAGACCATCGCCAATGGAAACTGCGAACTGAAAAATCCGCGCTGGCTAAAATCGATCCGCTGCTGCACACTCAGCCCATGCCGATAAAATCAATGTTCTCCATCGCCGACCTTCGCATCCCCGTTAAGCGTAAAAAGACGCTCAAGGCGGATAAGGTCACTGAAATTGCCGAAGACATTTTGGAAAACGGGCAACTGACCCCGATCCAAGTGCGCGAAGGCAAAACGGGCTTCGTACTGATCGAAGGCTATCACCGCCTAGAAGCCATGCGCGCCCTTGGCGAAGAACAGATCGAAGGCTACGTCGTGCGCGCGCGGCTGCATTAATTTACCACACGCCGCCCAAGAAAAATTGAGCAAAATCATTTATCGACTAAGCCCTTAACGGTTGATTATTTATCCAATGTTCGGAGCCGCCCATGAGCGAAGAAGAAAACATAGAAGCCCGCGAATTGATCTTGGATGTTCTGGCCGACCCCATTGTCGAAAACCTCAGCTTTACAATGGGACGATGGTCGATCAGGCCCAGTATGTATCAAAAAGTGAGCGATGCGATCGTCGAAGGCAAAATCAGCGTGATCGTAACAAACTCGCTTTTGAACGCAAATGCACAGGCGCGATACGTGCACGAAGAAAAGTTCAATTCTAATACGGTTTTTGACGTAATATGTTTACGGAGGGCAACGCTGGGCCACACCCGAAGTGAACGAATCAAGATGGCGGGCGTCATCGTTCACGAATGCACCCATGCGGGCACTGACCTGCTGGCATTGGGCTCAATGACCCACCTTGAAAACGAAATGCTCTCTTACATTGCGCATTATTCTGTGATTTGGGCCAGTTTGGAACAATTAAATGCACGCCCCGCAGAGTCTACTCACAACTCGGCTCGGGCAAGGGCGGCCTGGAAAATCGCAGAACAAGTGTACAACAATCAACCCATCTCCAGATGGTCAATATTGGAACTCTCGACCAGTATCCTGACCGACCCGTTGTATGCGCGCGGCATGTTCACAGATTCCGAAAATGATGGCGTCGGACGCCCTTGGATCATAAATTAGCGACCCGCCACCACCGGCAAATCAAACCCGTTGCGCCCCGGAAACCCTGGCCCCGGCCTTCGCGCATTCGGCATCTTTAGCCACAATCGCAGCATCTTGCGCCGCTTTTCCTCGGCCTCAAAATCCACAAAATCCGTGCGCGAATGCAGCACCGCATAGTTGTTGGCAAACTGCAAATCGCCCGGCTCCAGCATCATATCAATGCGCAACGCGGGGTCGTGCATAATCCGATCAAACGTATCCAGCGCCTCGATTTCTACGCCCGACAAAGGCAGCCCCATCACCTCATGCCCCAACTCGATGTATTGGCGCAAATACCGACAGCTCAACTTGCCCTCATGAAATGAAAACAACGACGACAGCTTGGGTTCGCCATCGCCTAAATGCGCATAGTAAAACTGTTTGTAAAATATCCCCAACAGTTCGCGGTGATGTTCCAGAATATGGTTATAAATCGACGCGACACTGACCAAACTGCTCAGCCCGCCCGTCTTGGCCTTGCGCAAACACAACAGGCCGACCACGTCGGACGGGTCGGTGTGATAGGGCAAATACAGGTTCGTTTCGTAAACCCGCGTTTCCTTTTTGGTTGGGTCGCCAACGGCCATGACCTTGCCCAGCAGATCGCCCCTCGGGTTTTGCCCCACAGGCTGCCCCAGATGCAGGCCAATGCCGTAATAAATTAGGTTAATCTCGTCGTCGGTATACCGCTCAACAGGCAAACCGCGCAGCAACAAAAACCCGCGCCCGTTTTCCAGCTCCTCGCGAAACGCGGCGAACAAATCCGCAAACCCATCCAGCGCGATGTCATCCTTTGTGATGTTTGGAAACGCAACCCCGTTTGCGCGCGCCTGCGCCAGCGCCGCGTCAATTTTCGCGATATCCTGAGGCGTTAAATGGTGCACCCAACTGTCGTCCCCGACAAAATCCGCAGCGCACCACGCCGCTGGCCCGGTAATCTTTTCTGTTAAAACGACGCCCATAATGCACCTCTATTCGCAGATATTCTTTTCGATAAAACAGTTCGTTCCCAAGCAACCATCCCAGCCCTTGTCTTTGGCAGCCTGTGACTTTTCACCAAAATCACCCTCAATCATTTGCGCGGACTTAACCTTCTCAAACTTGAAAATCCGCTTGGCCTCAAAATCGCGACCCTTGGTACAGCCACGGCTCTGCCAACCATGCAGGTACAGCGACCCGTTTTTACCAATCGCCACTTGGTGCACATCCAAAATACGCGGCAAACAGCCTTTGCTGACGTCTTTGTCGTACACCAGCTCAATCACCCGCCCTGTCTTCGCTGCTTCACACAACAAGGCCTCGTTTTCCGATTGGGCATTCACAGCGCCACCAAGCCCCAGCGAAAGCAGAACCGCCCATCCAAATGTGTTAAATCTCATGTCGATACTCCCCAACCACATCCCACGCAGTCAGTTAAGCAGATAAGCCCCATTCCCAATACCCCAAAAGCAATAGACCCTAGCGTATCCACTGAGGGTCGTTTAATTCTTACGCCAGCTTTCAATGCGTTCGAAATTTATTGTAACACGCCCTCAAGGAAACCGAGCAGTAGATTTCCAATAAGGCTTGCCGCTCATCGTTCTTTTCAGCAACAAAACGAAACTCCATTAGGCTTACTCGTTTCTTTGCTTCGGTAAACAACTCGCTAAAAGTTTCATCAGCCATTAAATTTTTTCGTGTCCAAGTCGTCGGTTCAACTTTTTCTCTTACCAGCTCAAAGCGTTTTCTTGCAATTAGGAACGCGAAGCTCGCTTGATTGTCCGGGGCGCTTAGCCGGCGATGCATTCGGTAACGGTTTCGAATGTTGCGCGACCGCCCAACATATAGGTATCTTCCTTTTTCCGAGAACAAATAGACGCCCTCCAACGGCATGTTTTTGGGTAAATTTCCGTCCAAAATCGGTGGCATTTCTACCATTGCACTAAGTCGGCGATCCAACGGTTCTATTAGTTCTGCAAAATTCTTGTTCATTCCAATCTCCCAGAAAAGAAAAACCCCCAAGCGTTTGCTCAGGGGTTTCTATTCTTACAACAAGATTTATCGCTTTCGCGTTAAATCACCAGTCTTCGCGTTGAACGATGCGGGTTTTTACCGGCAACTTCATCGCTGCAAGGCGAAGGGCCTCGCGTGCAACTTCGTCGGTAACACCGTCGAGTTCAAACATGATCCGGCCCGGCTTAACTTTGGCTGCCCAAAATTCGACGGAACCTTTACCTTTACCCATCCGAACTTCGGTAGGCTTTTTGGTCACTGGTAAATCAGGGAAGATCCGGATCCAAACACGGCCCTGACGTTTCATGTGGCGGGTCATCGCACGACGAGCAGCCTCAATCTGACGCGCAGTGATACGCTCTGGTTCAATTGTCTTCAGGCCGTATGACCCAAAATTGAGATCGGAACCGCCCTTGGCTTGACCGTGGATACGGCCCTTAAACGCCTTGCGGAATTTGGTACGCTTTGGTGATAGCATCTATACTCTCCTTAGCGGCGAGGCGGACGCGAAGGCCCACCTTCTTGCATTTCAGCCTGACGACGATCACGTGCAGCTGGATCATGTTCCATGATCTCGCCTTTGAAGATCATCACTTTGATACCAATGATACCATAAGCAGTCAGACCTTCTGCGCGTGCATAGTCAATATCGGCACGAAGTGTGTGCAACGGCACGCGACCTTCACGATACCATTCGGTCCGCGCGATCTCTGCACCGCCCAAACGACCAGCACAGTTGATGCGGATACCAAGGGCACCCATACGCATCGCGTTCTGTACTGCGCGTTTCATGGCACGACGGAAAGAAACCCGGCGTTCCAATTGCTGTGCAACACTTTCTGCAACCAACTGCGCATCCAGCTCTGGCTTGCGAACTTCAACAATGTTGAGGTGCAATTCGCTGTCCGTGAACTGTGTCAGCTTCTTACGAAGGGTTTCGATGTCAGCGCCTTTTTTGCCGATGATCACACCCGGACGTGCCGAATGGATTGTCACGCGGCATTTCTTGTGCGGACGTTCGATGATCACACGCGCGATACCCGCTTGCATGCATTCTTTTTTGATGAATTCCCGAATTTTCAGGTCTTCGTGCAACAGATCGCCGAAATCACGCTTGTTGGCGTACCAGCGGCTATCCCATGTGCGGTTGACTTGCAGACGAAAGCCAATTGGATTGATCTTTTGACCCATTATGCTTGCTCCTCTGCTGCTGGTTGACGCACCAGAATGGTTATTTGGGCGAACGGCTTCAGGATGCGGCCATAACGACCACGGGCCCGAGGACGACCACGCTTCATGACAAGGTTTTTACCAACCCAGGCTTCTGCAACGATCAGCTCGTCAACATCCAGACCGTGGTTGTTTTCAGCGTTGGCAATCGCGGATTGCAGCGCCTTCTTCACATCAGCGGCGATACGTTTTTTCGAAAACGTAAGGTCGGTCAATGCTTTTTCTACCGATTTGCCACGAATAAGCTGAGCCAAAAGGTTCATCTTCTGTGGGCTGGTTTTCAGCATACGAGAAACGGCATACGCTTCGTTCTCTGCTACGCGACGGGGGTTTTTAGACTTTCCCATGGCTTATTTCCGTTTCGCTTTTTTGTCCGCAGTGTGCCCATAATAGGTACGCGACGGAGCATATTCACCGAACTTTTGACCAATCATATCCTCAGATACGTTTACTGGGATGTGCTTGCGGCCGTTATAAACGCCGAAAGTCAAACCAACGAACTGTGGCAGGATCGTCGAACGACGAGACCAAATTTTGATAACTTCTTTACGACCAGATTCGCGCGATACTTCTGCTTTCTTAAGCACATAAGCGTCGACGAACGGGCCTTTCCATACTGAACGAGGCATCTATTAACGACCCTTCTTCTTGGCGTGACGGGAACGAACAATGAATTTATCCGTTGTCTTGTTAGAGCGCGTACGCGCACCTTTGGTAGGCTTACCCCAAGGTGACACTGGGTGACGACCACCCGATGTACGTCCTTCACCACCACCATGCGGGTGATCGACAGGGTTCATAACCACACCGCGAACACTTGGACGGATGCCCTTGTGACGGTTGCGGCCCGCTTTACCAAAGTTCTGGTTGCTGTTGTCTGGGTTAGACACGGCACCGACAGTGGCCATACATTCTTGGCGCACCAGACGCAGTTCGCCCGAAGACAAACGGATCTGAGCATAGGAACCATCCCGACCAACAAACTGAGCATACGTACCAGCAGCACGTGCAATCTGCCCGCCCTTGCCTTGTTTCAGCTCGATGTTGTGGATGATTGTACCGATTGGCAAACCTGTGAACGGCATCGTGTTGCCCGGCTTCACGTCTGCCTTAGCCGAAGAAATCACCTTATCCCCAACAGCCAAACGCTGTGGAGCAATGATATAGGCCTGTTGGCCGTCTTCATATTTGATCAGTGCGATGAACGCAGTCCGGTTCGGGTCATATTCGATCCGTTCAACGGTAGCTGGAACATCCATTTTGTTGCGTTTGAAATCAACGATACGGTACAGGCGTTTCGCCCCACCGCCTTTGCGACGCATCGTGATCCGCCCAGTGTTGTTACGTCCGCCATTTTTGGTCAAGCCTTCAGTGAGGGCTTTGACCGGACGGCCTTTGTACAACTCTGAACGGTCGATCAGTACCAGCCCGCGCTGGCCCGGCGTCGTCGGTTTATACGACTTAAGTGCCATTCTTACTGTCTTCCGTGTATGTGGCGGCCCCGTAGGTCCGCAATGTGAAGCAGCCCCGTAGGTCTGCAATTATAAGGCCCCGAAGGTCCCCGATTTAGGCAGGCGCAGATAACATACGCCCAAAACAACAACGCCCCAGACGAATCTAGGACGGTGCAGATAGTGGCTTCTATGAAAGAGAAGGGTTTGGGTCAAGCGAGAAAGGCCAAAAACCCAATCCCAATCGTGGGTTTTCAAACCAAAGATAAGCGGGTCTCAGCGACAATCCGCGGGCCAGCACCCCAATGTGTTGTAAAGTTCAGTTCAACTCATACATTCTTCATATGGATTATCTACTCTCGCCCGACGTCCCCTACATAATTCTGCGATACATTGTGATCGTAGGTTTGACCGGACTCGCCATCTGGTTCTTTCAGCGTTTTGTCAAACCCAATGTCGAAACCGAACAAGAAAAACAGCCAGAGCAGGAACGCCTTCAGGGTAACAAACCAACTTCAAATAGACCCCAAGCAAAGTAAAAGCCGCACCAGCGACGACCCGCGGGGTGGCGCGCAGAACCAAGTGACACCCCCTTTATCCCGCCAAATCCAAACACCCCAACTTTGAAGCCCAAACCCAACCAAAGCGCCGCCCCATAGGATCGGGCGTTGACGACAGGGTTTTGTAAACAAAACCCGAGAGGACGACGCTGGCACAGCGGCCTGCGGCCCACCACCCCCGAACCAACAAATCGCCAACACAAGTGTCGTTTTTCATCGTTGATGCCGCAGTTTGAACAGAAACCGCCCAAAATCAGCGCAGGTTAGGGGCAGCACTGCAAGGTCCCCACAATGTTTGAACGCCGAATTCCCGAATGGTTGCGCCACGCCCCAACCCCCTCAGTCAAAGGATTTGCGTCTTTGGCTGGGTTAGAGGCCGTCGTGCGCGGCATTCTAATCTCCGTGTTCCCCGTAGCAATGTACGATGCGCTTCAAGATGCAGCAGTAATCAGCTCAATCTATTTCCTCATTGGCGTTCTGTCTCTGATCACTGGGCTGCTTGTTCCCTTCCTCATTAGGTTTATTCCCCGCCGCTGGATGTATTCAATCGGCGCAATTGGTTTCATCTTGGGTTCCAGTCTCGCGATTCTTGGCAACCCTCAAATGATTGTTTTGTCTCTGGTTCTGAATTCTATGGCCACAGTCATCACCTTCGTCTGCTTTAACACTTACGTTCTCGATT
>Ga0233426_10000492_pt1 | contig 42138 bp, 43 predicted proteins | sample SI_118_April2016_6_FD_179875 | JGI IMG/M metagenome (GOLD analysis project Ga0233426, IMG submission 179875) | Seawater microbial communities from Saanich Inlet, British Columbia, Canada - SI_118_April2016_10_MG | ecosystem: Environmental > Aquatic > Marine > Inlet | place: Canada: British... | reverse complement strand
TTATTGATTATCTTGATCTTGGTGTTCATATTGGATTAACAGGCTGGATATGTGATGACAGAAGGGGAAAACATTTAAGGGATTTTATAGATATCATTCCAGATGATAAATTATTAATAGAAACTGACTCACCATATCTTTCACCCTATATATCTTCAAAAAAAGCTGAAATTACTTCAGGGATGAAGCATTTAAATAAACCCGAGTATTTAGTAGAAGTCGCAAAAGATGTGGCAAAATATAGAAATCAGTCTTATGATTATGTATGTGAAATTACTTATCAAAATTATGTAAATTTCTTTGGGGAGGATAAATGAGTGTAGAAAAAAAAATTGAACATACTTTAAGCGATAACTTTGTGTTAAGTCATCTCGAAGTTATTAATGAAAGTCATATGCATAGCGGCACTAGCCCAGAAACTCATTTTAAAGTTATCTTAGTCTCGGATGAATTTCAAGATGTTAAGTTAGTTCAGCGACATAGAAAAATTAATACATTACTTAAGTATGAACTAGAAAATGGTGTTCATGCATTATCTCTTCATTTGTTTACTCAAAGCGAATGGAAAACTAAAGAAGAATATGTAAAGGATTCCCCACCTTGTGCCAGCTAAATAAATAAAAATTAAAGAGTATTTATTTAAAATTCTTTATTCGTTTTCTTTTTTAGTATTTATATATATATTTTCTTCATAATCAATTTCTACACTAATTAAGATTGGGCTACAACAAACTTGGCAATCTTCAACGTATTCTTGATTTTCTATTGAACTATCTATAAATAAAGAAATACTTTCGCCACAATAAGGACAGTAAGATTCTTTTTCATTAATATCCATTAACTAATTTCGGGTAATTATATATTCGTTATCAATTTTATCAACGATTCCGGTATGAGGCATATCAGATTTTTCTTTTTCATAAAATAATTTTAAATTTTCTGTAATAATTGGAAACGCTAATTCATCCCATGGGATATCCTCTTTGTCATATAATCTTGTATCAAAAGATTCTTCTAAACCAGGGCTATGTTTACCGTCTCTCAAACTTCCATAATACATAATGTAAATTTGACTAATATGTACCAAGCTGTAGATAGAAAAGATTTTCATATCATCTGAATAAGCATTTGCTTCTTCAATGCACTCTCTTGCAGCACCTGTCTCTAAAGGTTCTTCATTTTCTAAGAAACCTGCGGGCAATGTCCAGCAATTAATCCTTGGCTCAATGGCTCTTTTACATAATAAAACCTTGTTATCCCATTCTAAGATAGAGCCTGAAACTATATTTGGATTTTGATAGTGAATGAAACCGCAGCTTTTACAAATATATCTATTTCTGTTATCACCTAATGGAATAGAAAAATCAATCTTATCTGATCCACATTGCGAGCAATTTTTGATTACAATTTTCAATTTATTTTGTAAATATTTCTCTAAATTTGTTTATAGGATCTTTTGCAGTCATAAGTGACTCACCAACTAAAAATGTATTTATACCACAGTCGTTCATTTTTTTAACATCATCACGAGTATGAATGCCGCTTTCAGTAATTATAAGTTGTTCATTCTTTATATACTGAATTAAATCAACGGTCGTATTTAAATCTACCTCAAACGTATGCAGATTTCTATTATTGATACCTATAATATCGCATTCTATTTCTAATGCAGCTTCAAGCTCACTATGGTCGTGCACCTCTACAATGACATCAAGATTTCTTTGTTTAGCTTCATTATAAAGTTTTTTTAATAATTCTTTTTCAAGAGCTGAAACAATAAGTAAGATGCAGTCCGCTCCCATAGTAACGGATTCATCAATTTGATATTCATCAATAATAAAATCTTTTCTAAGTACCGGAAGGCTGCATCCTTTTTTAGCCATCTCAAGTATTGCTCCAGATCCTTTGAAGTATTTAGCATCAGTTAATACAGATAAACATGCAGCGCCCATTGCCTCAAAATCTGAAGCTACCTTCGCAGGAATTATATTCATATTAAGTTCTCCCATACTAGGGGAGGCCCTTTTAATCTCAGCTATTACAGCATCTTTGTTTTTGCTAATTTTATCTAGTAATGCTCCTTTGAAGTCTCTTTTCAAAGAACTCATGTAATCAATTTCTTTTAAGTCTTTAACAGAAATTTTAATTTTTCTTTCTGCAACTTCTTTTGCTTTATTCTCTAAAATTTCTTTTAATATTTGTGGTGTTTTAATTTTTTCTGGCATTGATTTTTTAATGTCTTCAAATTTTTTCATTGCTTTTCCAGACTCTATAATTTCTTTAGCAAACTTAATACCACTTTTTAGATTTTCTTTAATACCTGCGATATAAATTGCGGCACCAGCATTTAAACTTACTATGTTTACTGCAGCTTTATCATTGTTCCCCAACATATTGATAAATATTTTATAGCTTTCTTCTACAGTATTTACTTTTAAAGATTCTAAAGGTGATATTTCAAGATCAAAATCTTTTGGATTAATTGTGTATTCTGTAATCTTATCCTCATCAAGTTCTGCAACATAAGTATCTTTCTCACAAGATATTTCATCTAAACCTTCTTCGGAATGAACTACCATAGCTCTCTTAACACCAAGATCTTTTATTACTTCAGCAATTGGCAAAACCAATTTTTTGTCATAAACACCTAAAATTTGAAAGTTAGCATTAGCGGGATTTGATAGCGGACCTAAAACATTAAATATCGTTCTAGTTTTAATGTTTTTTCTAACTGTAGAAACGCTTTTCATAGCTTTATGATATTTTGGGGCAAACATAAAGGTTATACCATTCTCATCAAAACATTTTTTAGCTTGCTCTTCATCTAAATCAATATTGATTCCAGAATACTCAAGTAAGTCAGCGCTTCCAGATTTACTAGATATTGACTTATTACCGTGTTTCGCAATTTTTACACCAGCTGCTGCTGCAACTATGGCAGATGCTGTTGATATATTAAAAGTGTTTTGTCCATCACCACCAGTCCCACAAGTATCTACTAATTGATCAGAAGGTAATTCTAGTTTTTGACACATCTCTCTTAATACTTCAGCTGCTCCAGAAATTTCTTCAACTGTTTCGCCTTTTGTTTTTAATGTCATTAAGAATGAAATGATCTCAGCATCATTACATTTGTTATTCATAATGCTTAAAAAAACTTCTTTAATTTCATTTTTTTTCAGACTGTCGCCAGACGAAATCTTTTCTACCGCTTCATTTATATTCATTTTATTTCTAGGAAATTTTTTAAAATTTGATGTCCATGTTCACTCATTATTGATTCTGGGTGAAATTGTACACCATATGTATGAAAATCTTTATGTCTAATTGCCATAATCTCGTTATCACTTTTATCATCTGATTTTGTTTCTGCAATTATTTCTAAACAATCAGGTATAGTTTTTTCTTCTATTACTAAGGAATGATATCTGGTTGCTATATATGGAGTTGGCAAATCTTTAAATATATAATCTTGATTATGATGAATTTGTGAAGTCTTTCCGTGCATAATTTTTTTAGCTTTTATTATATTTCCACCAAATGCAGCGCCAATACTTTGATGCCCAAGGCATATTCCTAAAATCGGTAATTTTTTATGAAAATGATTTATTGTTTCTATTGATACACCAGCTTCTTTTGGGGTGCAAGGCCCAGGTGATATTACAATTTTTTCCGGTTCCATATACTCAATGTCTTGTATAGAAATCATGTCGTTTCTAACAACTTTTACATTTGATCCCAGTTCGCCCAAATATTGCACAATGTTATATGTGAATGAATCATAATTATCTATCATCAATATCATTTATTTACCCTCATTTGAAGCATTAGCTTTTTCTGAAGCTTTTAATAGTGCCATTGCTTTATTCATTGTTTCTTCCCATTCTGTTTCTGGAACAGAATCATAAACTATACCAGCACCTGCCTGAACATGAATTAAATTATCTTTTATAACGGCTGTTCTAATTGATAATGCCGTATCTAGATCTCCTGTCCAAGAAAGATATCCTATAGCTCCAGAATATATACCTCTTTTTAAAGGTTCAAGCTCATTAATAATTTCCATAGCTCTTATTTTTGGCGCTCCTGACACAGTACCTGCCGGAAATGTTGCTCTTAAAACATCTAGAGGTTTAGTGTTATCTTTAACAGTACCATCAACATTAGAAACTATATGCATTACATGAGAGTATCTTTCGATTATCATTTTTTCAGTAAGCTCAACACTACCAACTTTTGATATTCTTCCAATATCATTTCTTCCTAAGTCAATTAACATTAGATGCTCTGCAAGTTCTTTAGGGTCATTTAATAAATCTTTTTCATTTTGCAAATCTTCTGCTTCACTAGAGCCTCTTGGTCTAGTACCTGCAATTGGTCGCACAGTAACTTTTTTATCTTCTAATTTAACTAGTATTTCAGGAGAAGAGCCAATTATTTGAAAACCATCCATATCTAAAAAATACATGTAGGGTGACGGATTCATATCTCTTAATGCTTCATACATATCTATAGGATTTCCATTAAAATTTTTTGTGAGCCTTTGCGACAGCACAACTTGCATAACGTCACCAGCTGCAATGTATTCTTTAGTTTTATTGACTGCATTCATAAAATTTTCTTTTTTAAAAGATGAGGTAAACTCGCTTTTATCTAATATATTATTAGAAGAAGACATTTTTTCTTTTTTATAAATTAATTTTTCAATTTCATCCATTCTGAAAATAGATTTTTCGTAACTATCTTCCTGATCAGTTTTAGCATTAATTATTATTTGCACAGAATTCTCTAAGTTATCAAAAATGATAATCTCATTGCATACAAATAAAAAAATATCAGGGACATTGAGGCTATCTTTTTTTCTAGCATCTAATTTTTTCTCAATAAATTTTATGGTTTCATAGCCAAAATAACCAACCAAACCTCCAGAGAAAGGAACTCCTTCAGGAAGATTTGAAACTTGATTTTCTGTATAAAATTTCTCTATCCAATCTAAAGGGTCATCCGACTTTATCTCCTTAGTCTCCCCATTGTTAATATAAGAAATTACATTATCGTTAACTTTAATCATTTCATTAGATTGTGTTCCAACTATAGAATACCTACTCCACTTTCCTTTATTGGAACCAGACTCAAATAAAAATGAATTTTTATTATCTAATATTTTATATATTTGAAGTGGGCTGCCTACGAAATTTTTTATTATTTTATTTACAGAAACTCTAGGATTTCCTTGATTGGCAAGTTTTATAAAGTCTTTTTTTAACATTTTTTTTAGCCAGCAGAAATCTCTTGTTTCATTTTTTTAATAGCATCTTTATAGTTATCAGAATTAAATATAGCTGAGCCTGCAACAAACATATTTGCACCAGCTTTTTTAACTGCCTTAATATTTTCAATTCCTATGCCGCCGTCAACTTCAATTTGAATGCTATAACCAGAGTCATCAATCATGTCTTTGCATTTTTTTATCTTATCTAATGATTCAGGAATAAATTTTTGCCCACCAAAACCAGGGTTAACAGACATTATTAGAATAAAATCTATTTTATCTAAAATAGGTTCTATTAATGAAAGTGGAGAAGCCGGATTGAGAGCAACACCAACTTTACAATCTCTACTTTTTATAAGTTCTATACTTTTATTAATATTTTCTGTTGCTTCAGGGTGAAAAGAAACCATTGATGCCCCGGCTTCACAAAATTTTATTATTAGATCATCGACAGGGGTTATCATTAAATGAACATCTATAGGTTTTTCTACCCCATAATCTACTAGCGATTTACATACCATTGGCCCTATGGTTAGATTTGGAACATAGTGATTATCCATAACATCAAAATGAATAATATCAGCACCTGCTAATATTACATCATCAACCTCTTTGCCGAGTTCTGCAAAGTTTGCAGATAAAATTGATGGGGCTATAAAATTTTTCATCTTAGTTTAAGTGTGTGTTTTTTAGTATTATATAAATATGAGATAATCATACCGTAACGAGAATAATAAAGAAATTATAATAAGGCGCTAAGCCATAAGATCAAGGGGAAAAAAATGATAAAACCACATGGCTCAGAAGAGCTAATGCCAAAAATTGTAAATACTGAAGAAGAGAAAGTTGCTCTTTTAGATTCTGCTAAAACAATGAAAAAAATGACTGTTAACTCAGCTGCTGCAGCGAATCTAGTAATGCTTGGAGCCGGATACTTTACCCCTTTGGAAGGTTTCATGGGGAAAAATGATGTTATTTCTGTGGCAAATAACATGAAGCTAGAAAAAGGTCTTTTTTGGCCAACTCCAGTAGTAAATTTAACAAACCAAGATTTGGATTTTAAAGAGGGTGAAGAAATAGCTTTAATAGATCCAAATGTCGAAGGAGAGCAAATAATTGCTATACAAAAAGTTGATAAAATAGAGAAACTTACCGAGGAAGAAATCAATAATATTGTTGAAAAAATCTATGGCACAAAAGATAAAAGTCATCCTGGAGTACAAACATTTTATGAGCAAGGCGATACATTAATAAGTGGTGATGTTAGTGTAATTAACTATAGTTATTTCGAAAAAGATTTTGGAGAAACTTTTAGGACAGCAATGCAAATTAGATCATCGATAGAATCTAAAGGTTGGAAAAATGTTGTTGCTTTTCAAACTAGAAATCCAATGCACAGAGCGCATGAAGAATTATGTAGAATGGCTGGCGAAAGAGTCAATGCAGACGGAATACTAATACATATGTTATTAGGTAAATTAAAACCTGGTGATATTCCAGCTGACGTTAGAGATTCCGCGATAAGAACTATGGTTGATCATTATTTTCCAAAAGATTATGTAATGATAACTGGATATGGATTTGATATGCTTTATGCAGGACCAAGAGAGGCTTTACTGCATGCTGTTTTTAGACAAAATTGTGGATGTAGTTATTTAATAGTTGGTAGAGACCATGCTGGTGTAGGAGACTTTTATGGTGCATTTGATGCGCAAGACATATTTGATAGTGTTCCAAAAGATGCACTTTTAATAAAAATTTTCAAAGCAGACCACACAGCTTATTCAAAAAAACTAAATAAAGTTGTTATGATGAGAGATGTGGAAGATCACACAAAAGACGATTTTGTAATTTTATCTGGAACAAAAGTGAGAGAAATGTTATCAAAGGGAGAGGACTTGCCAAAAGAATTTGCAAGACCAGAGGTAGCAGAAGTTTTAATGAAACATTATATGAAGGAATAAAGGATTATTAACATATTTATAAAAAAAATTAGCTTACTAAGATTTATGCTGTTGCTTCTTGGATTCGTTTTCTTAATATTTGCCCAAGAAAAAGACACACAACTTTTATTAGATGACTCTATAGGTACTATTTTGACCTTAGCTATACCGGCAACTTTACCAATTTATATTATGGTATTAATGTTTGATATAGTAATGGTTATTGTCAAAGTATCTTCAGCAGAGTCACCCTATGAGTCTGCTTTTTTCAAGAAGATCATGATATTTGAAATAGGACTCACAGTAATAATAATATACTCATGGATACCGTACTTTTCTGCAGTATTTTCTTAAAGAATTATTTCTGTGTATGTGATTTAAAAATATTAAATAACTTTTTCTTGTAAGAGCACTGCTCACAACCTTCCCCATTCCAGCCACCACCGCTCTTTGGTAAATTATCAGAATTTAAGCATTCATAAATTTCTTGAATAATTTTGTCAATCCAATCTGTATTACAAACTAAAGGGAAAAGGTGTTCTTCAAATTTTAAATTACCACCAAAATCTCTTTCGTCAGACTTTCCGTTTGCATAAATAATATAACCAATGTCAGAAACTTTAAATCCATTTTTTTTAAATAACCACTGATATATCTCTAACTGCCTCTTGTAGCAAACCTCCCATCCTGTATCAAAATTAGGTTTAAAAGTTTTTTTTGCAGTTGCTTTATAATCAACAATATGAAGCTCATCTTCTTTATTTATCCATATATCATCTATACCACCAAAAAATAAAAAATTTGTTTTTTCATCACGCCATTGAATTCCTTTGAAAGCATTTCTCCAAGTCGACAAATTTTCATTTTCATAAGGAATGCATTCCAAATTATTTTTTATCATAATTGGATGCGATTTTTTTTCTTTCCTATAAATATCAAATTCATTTTTGTATAAATTATCTACAGCATTATTTAATGAAAAAGTTGGACCCGAGGGAGCTTTTATTCCTTTTCTTTCATGCATATAAAAACATCTCGGGCAATTTAAGTAATTGTCTATTCTAGACCTTGATAACTTATAAGGTTTATCAGATAAAGGGTTATATGGGTTCCTAGAGTATTTTTTAAATGCCATATTATTTTGGAGTTAAAACATAAATTTTATTGTCTTCATTATTTTCTTCGCTATTTATTTCTTCTTCAATTATATCTGAATAGTGATTTATAATTTTATTAGAATCTAGCTTAGTAGCAACAATAGAAGAGTATATGCAAACATCATAGCTATTATATAAATCTTTCTTTTCTCCCAAATTACCATAAAAAATAATTATAGAATCAGGTGTTGTATTTAATACCTTGTTAAGTATTTCAGCATTATCTTTATTATAAATAATAGAAATGATGTTTGGTTTAAGAAGAGATAATTTTTCTAAATCTTGTTTATCAATTTTTTGATATGATTTTGTATCTCTGTAAGAAAAGTAATTACTTAGCTTGTTATATTCGTCAGTATTACCAGTCATAATTATGGTGCTATCTAGATTTATATAACTGCTTACGTTTATTTCAAATGGTAAAGATGGATTTTCTCCGATATCGCAAAAAATAATCTTTTTATTAGAAAAATTATCTTGAATTATTTTTTCAACTATTGAACTCATTTTACTTGTTGACCAAATATTTTTAACAACACTTAAATAATTTTTATTTTCGTTTATAAGTTGATCTCTAGAAATTTGATTTCCAGTCTCTTCTATAAAAAAATTTAAAGTACTATTAATTTTTGTAGGAAACTTCTTACCTATTCGCATTGACATTACACCATCATTTTCAGCCCAAACATTATTCATTCCTTTCCACCCAGTCCTACTAGTAAAAATATTTTCTAGGAAACTTCTTGACCACATTCCCTTTTCATCAGCTTGTTCTTCAGGATAGACAGGTAATATAATTGAGCCATCTTTTTTTATTATTTTTAGTAAATATCTAAGATATGATGCTGCCCAGTTATTAGAGAATAATGGAAAACTTAACCCTATATATATTTTATCAATACTATTTTTTTCAAATGGGTAAAGAACGTTAGATATATCTTTTTTATTTGGTGGTGCTAAGTTTTCAGATTCTACTGTCATACTTATCAAATTATCTTTACTAGGTTTAATCATAGAGTGTTTATCTCTTTGATCACTTATGTAATAAAAAATGTCTTCATCAATATACTTTTCAGATTTGTGAAAAATTAGCTCCATGGTTTTCCTTTAATTTATTCTTGAATAATTGTGTCATAAACCGTGATTTTATTAGCTAGCGGTTTAATAACTTCATTTGCAATTTTAATATGAATAGGATGAACTAGATAGTCCTTCAAGTATTCTTTAGATGCAAATTTTATTATTATACTAACGTCGAAAGTATCATCTACTATTACTCGCGCACTTCTCAAAACTTTGCCAGTAGATACCTCTAAAACTCCAGGAATATTTTTAAGCTCTTTGCTAGCATTAATAACTTTATTTATTCTCATTTCGTTTCTATACGTTTTTAGCCAAATCAATACTACGTGATATACGGGTTTTTCATTCACAAATTCTTCTGCGTAACTTGAAGAAGTTGTAAATCCAAAAATGATTAAAATAGCTATATATTTATTCAGTGTCTTCATAAAAAATTTTTTAACTATAAATTAATGCTATTATGCATGAATATTATATAAATGTTATATTAACATTTTTAAAAAGGCGCGTAGCTCAGTTGGTTAGAGCGCTACCTTGACATGGTAGAGGTCGTTGGTTCGAACCCAATCGTGCCTACCATAGCCTAACAACAACCTAGTATTATTTATCAAGGATAAAACTATGGCGCATATCGCAAGGAACGTTGAATTTTTGGGTGAAAAAGTTGCTGAATTTGCAGTGACACGAAAATTGCTAACTATTTCCTTGTGTATAATGCTGACGTTGTTTGGTGGATATGGTGCTAAAAATCTTACCTTCTCGGGAGATTATCAGATTTTTTTTGGTGAAGAAAATCCTGAATTACAAAGATTTTTAAATTTTGAAGCTACATTTGGGAAGGCAGATAATGTCAGCTTTGTTATAATCCCAAAAGAAGGTGATATTTATCAACCCCATGTTATTGAAGCAGTTCACGATATAACAAATCAGGCTTGGAATCTTCCTTTCGTCTCCCGTGTAGATAGTTTGACAAACTTCCAGCACACTTATTCAGAAGGTGATGATCTTATTGTTGAAGATTTGATTTTTGACAAGAAGGAAATTGGTCTACCTAATCAGATGCGCCGACTGAAAAGCATTGCAGAAAACGAACCGCTATTGCACAAATTTATAACAGCACCTGATGGTGGTGCCACGATTGTGAATTCTATTTTGCAGGTGGATAGAAGTATTGCTGAAGATGTTCTGAGTGCTGCAGCGATGGCGCGTGAAATTCGAGATAAAATTAAAATAAAATATCCAAATATTGAAGTAAAACTTACGGGCGCTTCAATGTTGTCCTCAGCATTTAGCGAGGTCGGAATGCAAGATTCTGAAACTCTTATACCCGCAATGTATTTGGTAATTATTATTGTGATGTTAATCATGATGCGTTCTATTCTTGCGATGATGTCTGGACTTTTTATCATTATTTTATCAACCATTTTTGGTATGGGTTTTGGTGGTTGGACAGGGGTTGAACTTACACCATTATCAATGTCTGCCCCGACGATTATTTTGACCATTGCCATAGCTGATGCTGTGCATATTCTTTCTGCATTTCGACAGTATATGCATCGTGGTATTAATAAGCAGGAGGCAATAGTCAAGGCAGTAGCAACCAATACATTTCCTGTTACGCTAACTTCCATCACAACGGCAATTGGATTTTTAAGTTTAAACTTTTCTGATTCACCACCATTTCATCATCTTGGTAATATGACTGCGGCAGGTATTTTTATGGCATGGATTTTATCCTTAACTTTCCTACCAGCAATCATGAATTTATTACCTTTAAAATATAAGGCTTTTAAAAGTAAGAGTTCAAATTCTTCAATTATTCATTCCATTGGTGAAGTTATATACAAGTATCGAAACAAAGCTTTTTTTGGAACAGTATTTTTTTGTATTGCATCTATAGCACTTATTCCACGTTTAGAGCTCAATGATGTTTGGTCGAAATATTTCAGCCCCGGTATTGATATCCGTGACTCCATTGATGCAACGCGACCTTTTTTTGGAACCGATAATATTGAATTTGTGATTAATTCTGGAAAGCCTCAGGGAGTTCTTGAGCCTGAATTTTTAGAAGATGTTAATCGTTTTACAGAATGGCTAAAGGTCCAGCCAGAAGTTGCTCATGTTTATGCAATTTCGGATGTTATGAAACGACTAAATAAAAATTTGAATGCTGATGATGAAAAATTTTACCGTATTCCAGACAATCGAAAACTTGCAAGCCAATATTTACTAGTATATGAACTTTCACTTCCCTATGGTCTTGATCTAAACGACCGAATTAATATTGATCGTCAGAGCACGCGAGTGACCACGACTATTAAAGACGTTTCGACAGTTGAAGCACGAACTCTTAATGAAAAAGCTATTAAATGGATGGAAGAAAATAACTCATCTGGAGCAGTTGCGATTGCATCTGGCAATGTGTCTTTATTCAATTATATTGCAGATAGAAATATTCAATCAATGATCAAAGGAAGTATTTTTTTAATCGCAGCAATTTTTTTAATTATGGCCGTATCATTTAAATCACTTGGTATTGGGCTATTGAGTGTTATTTTAAATATTGTTCCTATTCTCGCCACATTTGGACTTTGGGCTATTATCTCAGGCACAGTTGGATTTTCGATTGCAATTGTCGGCGCTGTGGCAATTGGTCTAGTTATCGATGACACAGTACATTTGATTTCCAAATTCATGCAAGCCTATCGTCATAAAGGTAAATCTTTTCATGATAGTATTTTGTATGCGTACGATGTGGCGGGAACAGCTATCATGGCAACAACAATAATATTATCAGCTGGGTTTGCTTTGCTAGCAACATCAGCTTTCAAGCCTAATACAGATTTGGGATTAGTGACTGGCATTGCGATTTTATTGGCAATGTTTATAAACTTCTTAGTACTGCCAACTTTACTTTCATTTTTAATAAATAAACACAAAGGACAAATATCATGAGAAAACTATTTTCTTTTATTCTGATGATGGGATTATTAACTTTTTCTTTATTTGTAAACGCAGAAACTTCTCAGGAAAAAGGATTTCGTATTGCTGCAAAATCTGACCGAATGGACAATGGTTTTGGCACCAGTATAGCGAGATTAACAATGACATTGACTAATTCTGCAGGAGATTCAACTAAACGCGAATTGGAGATTAAAACTCTAGAGAAGCCAAACGAAAATGTCGGTGATAAGTCTGTTACATTATTCTTTACACCACCTGATGTTGAAGGAACAGCATTATTATCTCATGCTAAAATTTTGGATTCTGATGACCAGTGGTTATATTTACCAGAACTAGCAAGAGTTAAACGGATTTCGTCTTCAAATAAATCAGGCCCGTTTGTTGGAAGTGAATTTGCATTCGAAGATTTAACTGCAGCAGAACTCGGTAAATATTCTTATGAATGGCTAGAAGAGATAACACTTGATGGTTTAAAAGTTGATAAGATTAAGCAGATACCATTATATAAGCGTTCAGGTTACACGTACTTAATTGCTTATATTGATAAAGATATTAACCAGTTTCGAAAAGTTGAGTTCTTTAATCGGGGTGGTGCGCATTTTAAAACACTTACAATATCGGAGTTTGAAAATTATGGTGGTACAATTTATCGCCCAATGTTGCAACAGATGGATAATCATTTAACAGGCAAGAGTACAACGTTGCTTGTTGAAGTTTACAAATTTGGGGTAGAACTTAATGACAATGAATTTAAATCTTCTGCACTTAGTCAGCTGTAAGGCCATAGTTTTATTTGCCATCATTATATCCTCAGCTATGGCAAATGATCTAAGTTTTACGCCAAACGTTACAACAGAATTTCGATATTTCCCAGAGAGTCCAGCCTATGATGGGCAGTTTGAATATTTTCAACCTTCAATTTATTTTGGTGGTGAAGGTCGTTGGGTATCTAAAGACCGAAAAAAGCGAGTGCGATTTGAGCCTTTTCTGCGATTGGACTTGCAGGATGACGAACGCACGCACTTTGATATTCGCGAGTTGAGTTATTTGCAACGCTTTAATGATTTTGATCTCTTGATTGGGAATGCTCAAATTTTTTGGGGTGTAGCAGAAAGTCGTAATGTTGTTGATGTCATTAACCAGTTTGATGAGGTTGAAAATAGCGATGAGACGGACAAACTTGGGCAGCCTTTAATTAGGTTTGGAAAATACACAGATGTTGGTAGATTTGAAATCTATTATCTTCCGTATTTTCGTGAACGAACTTTCCCTGGTAAGGATGGGCGTCAACGAGGACCTATTACTGTTGATTTAAACAACGCCGATTATAACCAGGGTCGCGGAAAGTGGGCTGGTGATTTTGCTTTGCGTTATCAACATCAAATTGGTCAGTTTGATATTGGAATTCATGTTTTTACGGGAACGGCACGTGCACCATTCTTAGAATTAAATGAAGAGGGAACACGTCTTCTGCCTATATACCAAAAACTCACACAGAGTGGTTTAGATATTCAGTGGACTTGGGATGCTTGGCTTTTAAAACTTGAATTTGTAATAGCTGATCAAAGCGATGATAACTTTGTGTCTAGTGCTTTAGGATTCGAATATACATTTTTTGATATTTCCGATAGTGGTCTTGATTTGGGTATTTTAGTTGAGTGTCTTTACGATAACCGTGATGAAACTAAAACGGCATCAACGTTATTTGAAAATGATATTTTTGTAGGCACTCGTCTTTCGTGGAATAATTTTTATGAAAGTGAATTATTATTTGGTGCAATTATTGATTGGGAAACAGGATCAATATTTAGCTCTATTGAATATGAAAGACGTATTGGAGAAAATATGAAATTTGAAGTCGAGGCCCAATATTTAACAGCAAATGATACAGAACCTCTAGCGCAGTTTGAACATGACAGTAATTTAACGCTACGTTTGACGCGTTATTTTTAGCATGTGTTTTTTAGTATGTGTCTTAAAGAAAAGTTAATGATAAACTACAATCATTAAATTTATATTAATATATTATTGTTGAATAAAGAATGCCGAAAATTACATTACCAGACGGTTTTAAAAAGGAAATCCCAGAAAACACAACTTTACTCGAAGTTACTAAGGATATTAGTAATTCTCTAGCTAAAATAGCTGTTGCGGGAAAGATAAATGGTCAATTAAGAGACCTTTCTGTGGTAATAGAAAATGATAGTGATATCGAAATAATTAAGAAAAATGATGATGAAGGTATTGATATTGTTAGACATTCTTTTGCTCACTTAATAGGTCATGCAATTAAACAGCTTTATCCTGAATCAAAAATGGCTATTGGCCCAGTGATAAAGAACGGTTTTTATTATGATATTGAATGTGATAAGAATCTTAGTCTTGATGATTTAACTGTAATCGAGAAAAAAATAAAAGAATTAACCAAGACCAATTATAAAGTAATTAGAAAAGTTGTTTCACCTCAAGAGGCAATGGATGTTTTTTTAGAAAGAAATGAGCCTTATAAACAAGAAATAATTAAAGAAATTCCAGAAGGTCAAGAGATAGCGCTGTATTATCATCAAGAATATATCGATATGTGTCGCGGCCCACACGTCCCGAATACAAAATTTTTGAAACATTTTAAATTAACTAAGGTATCTGGTGCATATTGGAGAGGAAACTCTGATAATAAAATGCTGCAAAGAATATATGGCACAGCATGGGATACAAAAGAAGAGTTAGACAATTATATAGAAAAGATTGAGATTGCAAAGAAATCAGACCATAGAAAAATAGGAAAACAACAAGATTTATTTCATTTTCAAGAAGAAGCTCCAGGAATGGTCTTTTGGCATAGTAAAGGCTGGACAATATACAATATATTGAAAGATTATATTCGCAATATAACTTTAAAAAATGGTTATTTGGAAGTTAATACCCCGCAAATTTTAGATAGAAAATTGTGGGAAAAATCAGGTCACTGGGATAAATTTGGGGACATGATTTTTACCACAAGTTCAGAAAAAAAAGAATATGCTATCAAGCCTATGAATTGCCCAGCGCATGTTCAGATATTTAATCAAGGATTAAAAAGTTATAAAGATTTGCCAATTAAAATATCTGAGTTTGGACTTGTGCATAGAAACGAACCTTCTGGAACTCTTCATGGTTTGATGAGAGCAAGACAATTTGTTCAGGATGATGCTCATATATTTTGTAGTGAAGCTCAGTTGAGCGAAGAGATTAAAAGTTTAATTCAAATGACATTCTCTGTTTATAAGCATTTTGGTTTTAAAGATATAAGCATTGCTTTATCAACAAGACCTGAAAAAAGGGTAGGTAGCGAAGAGTTGTGGGATAAATCTGAAAAAATTTTAAAGAAAGTACTTTCTGACAATGTTGATTCTTTTTCTATACAGGAAGGTGAAGGAGCTTTTTATGGCCCAAAAATTGAATTTTCTTTAACTGATTCATTGGATAGGGTTTGGCAGTGCGGAACAATACAATTAGATTTTTCAATGCCTTCAGCACTTACAGCATCTTATGTCGACGAAACTGACAATAAAGCAACTCCAGTAATGATACATAGAGCTATTTTAGGCTCAATTGAGAGGTTCATAGGTATTTTAATAGAGCATTATGGCGGTAAACTTCCATTTTGGTTGAGTCCGCAGCAAATAATAATTGCTAATATAGCCGATAAGCATGTAGAATTCGCAGTAGAAATTGAAAAAATGTTTAAAGAAAGTGGTTTTCGCTGTTCTTTAGACTTGAGAAATGAAAAGATTGGTTATAAGATTCGAGAACATATTATTGCGAAGATTCCATATGTTGTAATAATTGGCGAAAAAGAAGTATCATCCAGAAGTATTTCAGTCAGAGAGCACGACGGCACTGAGCATAAATTAATCAGTGCGGATGATTTTATAAGTAAATTGAGTAGTAAAAAATAAAGATAAATTAGTATATAATAGGAGAGTAAAGATTAGTTCAGACAAATATACAAGGCTTAATCAGAGTATAAAAACTCCTGAGGTAAGATTAATAGGTGTAGAAGGGGAAAATCTAGGGATAGTAAAAATAGAAGATGCATTAGTTATAGCTAAGGAAGCTGATCTAGATTTGGTAGAAGTGACGCCAAATGTAAAACCTCCAGTTTGCAAGGTAATGAACTACGGAAAGTTTAGATTTGAAAATAACAAGAAAGCACAACAAGCTAAAAAGAAACAAAAGCAGCAACAAGTTAAAGAAGTTAAATTAAGGCCTGGAACTGAAGAAAATGATTATCAAACAAAGCTTAAAAATATAAAAAGATTTTTAAATGATGGTGATAAAGCAAAAATAACAATCAGGTTTAAAGGTAGAGAGTTAGCTCACAAAGAAATAGGTATGAAGCAAGTTGAAAGAATAGAGAAGGATTTAGAAGAAATAGCTGAAGTTGAGCAAAGACCTAAATTCGAAGGAAGACAAATAATAATGGTGATTGCACCAAGAAAATAAATAAGGGAAATAAGATGCCTAAGTTAAAAACAAATAGAGGAGCTGCAAAAAGATTTAAAGCAACTGCGTCCGGAAAATTCAAGTGCAAAAGATCGCACTTAAGACATATTTTGACAAAGAAAAGTACAAAACGTAAACGTTCTTTGAGATCGCCAGATTTAGTTGAAAAAGTTGATACACCAGCAATTAGAAAATTGCTACCATATATTTAATTCGGAGTAAGAAATGTCAAGAGTAAAAAGAGGTGTAACAGCCCACGCAAGACATAAGAAAGTAAAAGCTAAAGCTAAAGGTTACTATGGCGCTAGAAAAAATGTCTATAGAGTTGCAACACAAGCAGTAACAAAAGCTGGTCAATATGCTTATAGAGATAGAAAAGCGAAAAAGAGATCTTTTAGAGCTCTTTGGATTGTTAGAATAAATGCTGCAGCTAGATTTTATGATTTAAGTTATAGCATGCTTATAAATGGATTAAATAAAGCTGAAATTGAAATTGATAGGAAAATTCTTGCAGATTTAGCTATGAATGATATTGAGACATTTGCTGCCATAGCAAAAGAAGCGAAGTCACAACTTGCAGCGTAATGTCTGGTGATAATTTAAAAAAAGATTTAAAAAAAATTCTAGAAGAAGCATCAAAATCAATTAAAGATATTAATAGTATTTCCGATTTAGAAAAATCTAGAATCCAATTCTTAGGTAAGAAAAGTTTATTAATTTCTTTAATGAAGTCCTTATCCGATCTAACAAAAGAAGAAAAATCTATAGCTGGAAAAGATTTGAATAATGCTAAGACTGAGATTAATAATCTGTTAGCTGATAAAAAAATATCATTAAGTAAAGTCGATAATGTAAAGAAAGACGACTTTGATTTATCAATGCCAGGTAAAGCATCCTCTGTTGGAAGTGTGCATCCAATATCAAAAACTATGGATTGTGCTATACAAATATTTGAATCATTAAAGTTTGAATGCGTTGAGGGACCAGAAATCGAGGATGAATTTCATAATTTTACAGCTTTAAATATACCTGATTCTCATCCAGCAAGAGCAATGCATGATACGTTTTATCTTGAAAATAATTTGTTATTAAGAACACATACTTCCTCAGTTCAAGTAAGGACTATGAGTGAAAATACTACTCCAATAAGAATAATAGCACCAGGTAAAGTTTATAGAAAAGATTCCGATATAACGCATACCCCAATGTTCCATCAAATTGAAGGCCTTTATGTAGATAAAGATGTTTCTTTCTCAAATTTAAAATCAATAATAAATATTTTCTTGAAAAGTTTTTTTGAGCAAGATGATTTGAAAATAAGATTTAGACCTTCATATTTTCCATTTACAGAACCTTCAGCAGAAGTAGATATTGAGTATATAGACAGCAAAGGAAATAAAAGCTGGTTAGAAATTCTTGGTTGCGGGATGGTTCACCCTAATGTTTTAGATATGGCAAATATTGATTCTTCTATTTACAGTGGGTACGCTTTTGGATTAGGTGTAGAAAGATTAGCAATGTTGAAATTAGGCATAACTGATCTAAGATTATTTTATGAAAATGATTTAAGATTCTTGAAACAATTTCAGAGAATATAGATATGAAATTAACTAGAAGTTGGTTAGAAAATTATATTGATATTCCTTTTAGCACAGATGAGCTTTGCCATCATCTAACAATGGCAGGCTTAGAAGTAGATGAAGTTTTACCCATATCCAAAGATTATATTATAGATATTGATTTGACACCTAACAGGTCGGATTGCTTATCTGTAAAAGGTATTGCTAGAGAGCTCAGTTGTATAAATAAACAGTATAAATATAAGCTTGATGAAAAGAGCAAAGGTATAAATCCAACATGTGAGCAAATAGATTTTAAATTTAATATTATTGAAAAAAATATATGCCCAAGTTATGGTTTCATGTATTTAAAGAATTTAAAACCATCATGCGTTACTCCAAAATATATAGTAAAAAGACTTAATGATATCGGTATAAATTTAGTCCATCCATTAGTAGATATTTTAAATTATATAATGATTGATATTGGCCAACCAATGCATGCTTATGATGCAGACAAAGTTAAAGGCGAGATAACAGTTAGATTTGCAAAAAAAAATGAATCTTTTGAAGCATTGGATGGTAACAAGTACAAACTATCTGAAGATAATATAGTTGTCGCAGACTCTAGTGGGATTATTTCATTGGCAGGCATCATAGGATCAAATAATTGTTCTGTATCAGAAGCAACTAAAAATATTATTATTGAAAGTGCTTTTTTTGAACCAAATGCTATAGCGAATAAAGCAAGAAAATTAAAATTACAAACTGAATCATCCCAAAGATTTGAAAGAGGTGTAGATTATAATCTCCCTAAGAAAGCTTTAATTGAGTTACAGTGCATTATACTTGAAAATAAAATTTGTGATTTTTCTAACTTTCATTTTTTAGATTATAAAAATTTATTACCAAAACAAAAAGAAGTAAAAATTGAATTTGATAAAATTAGAAAAGTAATTGGAATAGATTTAAAAGATGAGAATATTGAAAAATTATTATTATCTTTAGGTTGCGACTATAATAAAAAAACACATACTGTTATAAATCCAAGTTATAGATTTGATCTAAGTATTCATGCTGATTATATTGAAGAAATAGCGAGAATCTATGGTTATGATAATATTCCTGTGGTTTCAGAAAGGATAAATATAAAGCCAAGTAAACCATACCAACCATTTCATATAATAAATACTATTAAGAAATACTTATATGACAATGGATACTCAGAATGCATAAATTATTCATTTGTTAATAATGATTTTTTAGAAAACTTTGATTGGAAAAATGAAGAATTTAATGAACATCATAAAATTACAAATTATATGAGTGTGGAACAAAATAAACTAAGAAGTAATTTAGCTTCTTCTTTAATTAAAAATATTGAATTTAATAATAATATGAATTCTGAAAACTCATATCGTTTCTATGAAATTAGCAATGTATTTGGTGAAAAAGTTGAACAAATTTTAACATGTGTGGTGAGTGGTGATAAGGAAGATGAGAATTGGGCATCAAAGAAGCAAAAATTTGACAAATATGATATGACGACAATAGTTGAGGATCTTAGTAAATCTTTTGGTGTTAATAAAAGCAAATTAAATTATGTGATCAAAGATATATTCTATAATAAGAAGTCTTATATAGTTCTAACACTTTCAATAAGTGAATTAATTAAAGAAAAGCAAGGTATCCAAGAAGAAAAGTTCACTAATTACTCAAAATTACCTTATATAAGAAGAGACTTATCCTTTTTAATTGACGTTACAGTAAGGTACAAAAGCATATTAAAATTAATAGAAGAAACTAATGTACATTCTCTAAAAAAAATATTACTCTTTGATTTATATGTAGGAAAAAATATACCTATAGATTTAAAAAGCCTCGGCATGGGATTTATATTTCAAGATGAAATTAAAACTTTAACACATGAAGAAGCTGACAAACACATAGAGAAAATTTTAAGAGCACTTAATGATAAATTTAAAATTGAGCTAAGAAAATAATAATAAAGGCAGATAGATGGCACTTACAAAAGCAGAAATAGCAGAGCAACTTTACGAAGAACTTGGTTTAAATAAAAGAGAAGCGAAAGAGTTTGTAGAAATTTTTTTCGGAGAGATATCAGAGATTTTGATATCAGGACTAGATGTAAAGATTTCAGGATTTGGAAATTTTATTTTAAGAGATAAGAAAGAAAGACCTGGCAGGAACCCTAAAACAGGGGAAGATGTTCAAATTAGCCCTAGAAGAGTGGTTACATTTAGAGCAGGACAAAAATTAAAAGCAAGGGTAGAAAATAATGCAGTTAGTGACTAGCGGTAAACATAATGAATCAATACCAGGTAAAAGATATTTTACTATTGGAGAGGTAAGTGAATTATGTGATGTCAAGTCACACGTTCTTAGGTATTGGGAGCAAGAATTTCCTATGCTATCACCTGTAAAAAGAAGAGGTAACAGAAGGTACTATCAAAGACATGACGTTTTGCTAATTAGGCAGATTAGAAGTCTTCTTTATGAGCAGGGTTACACAATAGAGGGAGCAAGAAAGAAGTTGTCCGGAAAAGATGCTAATAACGACAATTTACAATCATCACAATTAGTCCATCAATTAGTTGCAGAGCTGGAAGATGTTCTGTTAGTTCTAAAAAAAGATTAAATCATAAATAAAATTAGTAGAAGAAATATAAATGAATAGCATAGATTTAGAATTTATATTAGTTTTCCTAATTATAATAAGTATTCTGTTAATAATCTTTAATAGAACAATTTCAAATATAGATAATAAATTCATAAACTGGTTAATTTATCAATCAAAATCATTTCTACCAATACTATTAATTGTACTATTTTTAAGATCATTTCTAGCAGAGCCTTTTAGGATACCATCTGGGTCAATGCTACCAACTTTACTAATTGGGGATTATATTTTAGTAAATAAATATCAATATGGTATCCGATTACCAGTAACAAAATTTAAGTTAGTTGAAATCTCTAATCCAGAAAGAGGTGATGTTGTAGTATTTAGATACCCAGGTAATGAAAAAATTAATTTTATTAAAAGAGTTGTTGGAATTCCTGGAGATATTGTTCGTTATGAAGATAAAAATTTATATGTGAATAATATAAAATATAAAAAAGTTAAAGAAAATGAGCACATGTATATAAATGATTTCTTTAGGGAAGAAATTGATATTTTCACTGAAAGTAATAAAACTAAATCATATAATGTATTAAATGATAATATGAGTCCATCAAATGATGATACTTTTAAAGTTCCAAAAGGAAAATATTTTGTAATGGGCGATAATAGAGACCATAGTAGCGATAGTAGATACTGGGGTTTTGTGCCTAATGAAAATTTAGTTGGTAAAGCATTTTTAATATGGATGAGCTTTAATTCCAATAATTATAGTTTAAAATATAAGAGAATAGGGAATTCAATAAAATAATATCTAAAATGAATAGTATTGATATAGAAAAATTATTATCTCAAAAACTTAAAAATTCACAATTATATACAGATTCTTTAACGCATAGAAGTGCAAGTAATAAAAACAATGAAAGATTAGAGTTTTTTGGTGATGCAATACTTGGATTCTTTATTGCAGAATATCTTTATGATAAATTCCCCGAAGATGACGAGGGAGATTTGAGTAGAAAAAGATCGCATCTAGTTAGGAAAGATACGTTAAGTAAAATTGGAGCCCATTTTGGTTTAGGTAAGAAAATTATATTAGGTGCAGGAGAAAAAAAGAGTGGTGGCAATAAGCGTGATTCAATAATTGCTGATGCGCTTGAAGCATTAATAGCAGTAGTATATTTAGTAGATGGCCCAGAAGAAGCAAGGTCTTTTATCCACAAAGTTTTTGATAGTTTTATAAAATCATTGCCATCAAATGATGGTCTGAAGGATGCAAAAACAAAATTGCAAGAAATATTGCAAGCACAGAATTGTGAACTACCTCAGTATGAAACAAAAGAGGTGAATATAAAAAATAAAATAAGCTTTGTAACATTATGTAAAATTGTAGAGCATAATATATGTGAAGATGGTGATGGTAGTAATAAAAGAAAATCTCAGCAAGTTGCAGCTGAAAAAGCATTAAATAAAATATCTAAAATATATAAAAAATAAAATGCATAGTGGAAATATATCAATAATTGGAAAACCAAACGTAGGTAAATCAACGTTATTTAATTTATTAATTAGTAGGCATTTAGCTGGAGAAACTAGCAAGCCTCAAACTACAAGGCACAGAATAGACGGCTTACTTCATGAGAATGAAGTAGAGTACATGTTTGTGGATACCCCTGGAATAAACTTTAATATAAGAAAAGATTTTAATAGAATTCTAAATAAGAATGCTTTATCTGCAATATACGAATCTGACGTAATACTACATTTAGTAAATTATAATGGAATGAATGAGGATGATAATAAAGTTATAGAAAATATAAAAGATATAGAGTCTCCAAAAATATTAGTTCTTAATAAAATTGATCGTGATAAGAATAAAAATAGACTTCCAAAAATCCTTTCAAAATTACCAATGGATATTGTAAGCATTTATGATGAAATAATACCAATAAGTTCAAAAAACTCAGAAAATATTATTCAATTGAAAAATATAATTAAAAAATATTTACCAGAGAAGGATGGAAATGATTTTCAAGAAATTATAAGTACTAAGCCTAGTGAATTTTTTGCAGCAGAATACATTAGAGAAGCGTGCATACAATTTTTGTCTGTTGAGGTTCCTTATGGACTTCATGTTGAAATCAATAGCTTCAATGAAGAAGAAAAATTAATATCAATTAGCGCAACTATTTATTTAAAAAAAAATAGTCATCTTAGTATTGTTGTTGGAAAAAATGGATCTATGCTTGAAAAAATAGGTACGCACGCAAGAATAAATTCGGAGAAATTATTGAATAAGAAAGTCTATCTTAAGATTTTTGTTAAATTTGATCCTAGGTGGAAAGACTCAGAATCTTTTTTAAATACGTATATTTAATATGATTACATCAGATATATATATAATTAAAACTTCACCGTATAGAGAGTCTAGTAACTTATATGAGGCAATTGTAAAAGATATTGGTAAAGTAACTTTTATACACAAGGGAATTAAAGCAAATAAAAAAAGAAATTCTTTAGAGTTATTTACCCCATATAGAGTTAATTGGTCTGGTAAGGGTAATATTAAATTTTTGCGAGAATCTGAAGTTATAAAAAAAATTGATTTCTCGCCTACTCAAAATATCTTGGGAATGTATTTTAATGAATTAATGTACTATTTAACAAAAAATGATTATCAAATTGAAAAGTTGTATGATCATTACAGCGCGTCATTATTGAATTTACTTAAATCTAAAAATTTTTTAATTAGTTTGAATGATTACGAAATAGGTCTTTTAATTTTAACAGGACACTATATTGTTTTTGATATTGATTCAGATGATAAAACTATAGATATAAATGAGAAGTACCAGTATGTTCCAGATCTTGGCCCTAAATTAAGTCTAAATATTAGAGATGCTTACATGGGTAAAACTATGATGGCTTTATCTGGCCTACACTCCTACGATACAGAAAGTGTAAAAGAATCTAGGGTTTTAATGAAAAGATTAATAGATTACTATATACAACCAAAAAAGATTAAAACTAGAGAAATATTAAGATACATTACTTTATAAGAATTGGATAAATACTATGGTAAAGCTTGGAGTAAACTTAGACCACGTCGCAACAATTAGGCAGCAAAGATATACTCCATATCCCGATATGTTAACTGCAATAAAGATTTCCGAAGAAAGTGGTGCAGATAGCATCACAATGCATCTTCGTGAAGATAGAAGGCATATACAGTTTGAAGACATTAAGATAGCTAGAAAAAATATAAAGACAAAACTAAATCTGGAGATGGCTGCAACAGAAGAAATGTGTGTGATAGCAAATCAAATAAAACCAGATTTTATATGTATTGTGCCAGAAAAAAGACAGGAATTAACTACTGAAGGCGGTCTTGATGTAAAAAAATATTTCTCAAAAATAAAAAACGTAGTGAGCGAACTAAGTGAATCAAATGCAGTTATATCGTTATTTATAGAGCCAGATATTGAGATCATTGGTTTAGCAAAGGACTTGGACGTAGGAGCAATAGAGTTGCATACTGGAAAATATGCAGAAGCAAAAAACGAAGATAAAAAATATTATTTAGATAAAATAAAAACAGCATCAGATTATGCCAACGATATAGCATTAGTTGTAAATGCAGGACATGGGCTTGATTATACTAATGTGAAAGAAGTTGCTAGAATTGATAATATTCACGAGTTAAATATTGGTCATTCCATAATAGCTGAGTCAATATTTCTTGGATTATCAGAGGCTATTAAAAAAATGAAAAATTTAATTGAGAGTTCTAAATGAATGTTTTTGGAATCGGGGTAGATATTGTAGATCTTGATAGAATAAAAAAAATTTATTCTAAATATGGTGTTAAATTTGCTTATAAGATTCTTAGTAATAATGAGATTAAAAGCTTTAATATAGCAAAAAATAAACCATCTTTTTTAGCTAAAAAGTTTGCTGCAAAAGAAGCAATAGGTAAAGCCTTGGGCATTGGTATATTGAATGGATTTTTGCTAAAAAATATATCGATTCAACACAATGATCTTGGTAAACCAATAGTGATATTCAATAAAAGAAAAGAATTTGACTTGTATTCTAATAAAATAATTCACGTTTCAATTTCAGATGAAAAAAAATTTGCGGTAGCAAACGCATTAATTTTAAGTAAATAAATATGAAAATTAAAAGCATAAGTTCTCTTATAGGCAATACACCTTTAGTTGAATTACAAAGATTAAATAAGACAAATAATACTTTATTGGTAAAGCTTGAGGGTGATAATCCAGCAGGATCAGTTAAAGATAGGGCAGCAATGAATATGGTTACTGGGGCAGAAATTAAAGGTCTTATAAATTCTGGTGAAACAATAATTGAAGCAACAAGTGGAAATACAGGAATAGCGCTCGCTATGGTTTGTGCAATAAAAGGTTATAAGTTAATTTTAATTATGCCCGATAATATGAGTATTGAAAGAAGAGCTGCAATGCAAGCTTATGGTGCTGAGATAGTACTTGTTTCAGAAATTGTTGGCATGGAAGGTGCAAGAGATTTAGCGTTAAAAATGCAAGATGAAAGCAAAGGGTTAGTTTTAAACCAATTTGCAAATAATGATAATGTTGAAGCTCATTTCAATTCGACAGGCCCGGAAATATGGAAAGACACAGATGGAAAAGTTACACATTTTGTAGCGTCGATGGGAACTACTGGAACAATAGTTGGTACAGCAAAATATTTAAAATCTGTAAATCCTGAAATTAAAATAATTGGTGTTCAGCCAGAAGAAGGTTCATCAATACCAGGAATAAGAAAATGGCCAAAAGAATATATACCAAAAATATATAGTGACAAGAATATTGATAAAATTATTTATGTGACTCAACAGCAAGCTGAAGAAACTACAAGAAATTTGGCAGAACAAGAGGGAATATTCTCAGGTCCGTCTTCTGGAGGAACAACTTTTGCTGCGTTAGAAATAGCGAAAAAAGAAAAAAATGCCTTAATAGTTTCAATAATTTGTGATCGTGGAGATAGGTATATATCAACAGGAATTTTTAATAAATGAATATTTTAGTTTTTGATATTGAAACAGTACCTGATGTAGAATCTGGAGCAAAGCTCTTAGATTTAAATAATTTGAGTAAAGAGGATACAATAAAAGCTATGGAACATACGCAGTTTCAAAAAACTGGGAATATGTTTCAGCCGCTTCATCTTCATAAAATTGTAGCAATATCTGTTTTGTATAAAAATAATGAAAAGTTGTCTTTACTTTCATTAGGAGAAGAAGATTCAAAAGAAAGTGACTTGCTAAAACTTTTCTTTGGTGTAATAGATAAATACCAACCACAATTAATAAGCTGGAATGGAAAAGGTTTTGACTCTCCGGTTATGCATTATCGCGCATTACTTCATGGAATTTCTTCAATTAAGTATTGGGATAAAGGCGAAGATGATCGAGATTTCAAATGGAATAATTATTTAAATAGGTACCATGATAGGCATTTAGATTTAATGGATGTTTTGTCAGGATTTAAAAAACCTGCTTCTTTAACTGATATCGCACAACTTATTGGCGCTCCAGGAAAGTACGGTATAGATGGTAGTAAAGTTTCGGATTTTTATCTCGCAAATGATATTAAAAAAATACGAGACTATTGTGAGACTGACGTTCTAAATACATATCTAGTTTTCTTAAGGTATAAGTTAATTTCAAATAGTATTACAAATGAAAATTATAATAATTTGATAAAAGAAATATTTTCTTTATTAGATGAATCAAATAAAGAGCATTGGAAAGAATTTAGCAAATTATGTGAAAAGAAATTATATTAAAATTTTACATAAGACAGCATAATATATTTTTTCTAATTCCGCTAAATTTTGCAAATTTATATTTTCATTAACCTTGTGAGCTGTTTCATTCAAAGGCCCAAATTCAACGGTTTCTTTTGCATGCTGTGAAATAAATCTTGCATCAGAAGTCCCTCCACTTGTAGATAAACTTGCCTCAACATTAACAATTTCTTTTATTGCACTCTGAAGAATTTTTGTAAGCTTTCCCTCACCTGTAATAAATGGCTCTGCTGAACAATTCCATTTTATTTCAAATTGACAGCCCAACTCAGATAATTTTTCTTCAAATTTAGATTTGATACTTTCTTGAGTAAGTTCATTTGAAAATCTTAGATTAAAAGTGATATCTACTGATCTAGGTATCATATTTGAAGCTACCTCATCAGACCTTACTGATGATATTTGAAAAGATGTTTCGGGAAAGTACTTGTTTCCATTATCCCATTTAAAATTATTCAAATCATTAATTAGTGTCCCCGCGTAATGAATAGGGTTTTTTGCTAATTCTGGGTATGCTATATGACCTTGAATTCCAATAATTTTTAAATGACCGGTAATCGAACCTCTGCGACCATTTTTAATAGTATCGCCAAATTTTTTACTGCTTGTTGGTTCACCCACAATACAATAATCTATATTTGTATTATTCTTTTTAAATTTTTCAATTACTTTTTGAGTTCCATATTTTGCAGGACCTTCTTCATCACTTGTTAGCAAGAATCCTATTGAGCCTTTATGATTTGGATTATCTTTTATGAATCTTTGTGTGGCAGCAACCATAGCTGCTATGCTTGATTTCATATCAGATGCGCCCCTACCATACAAAATATTGTTTTTGATTTCAGGAGTAAAAGGATCTGTATGCCATTCGTCAATATTTCCTGAAGGAACAACATCTGTATGACCAGCAAAAACAACCAAAGGTCTATCTGAGCCTTTTCTTAACCAAATATTTTTAACATCCTCAAGATTTATATTTTCACATGAAAATTTATAGTTTTCTAACTCTTTTTTTATGTATTCTTGGCAGCCACCATCATTTGGTGTTATAGATTTTTTTTCTATTAATTTTTTAGCAATAACTGCTGCATTAAAAACTTCATCCATTAATCTAAATCCCTTAATATATTATTTATACCAACCTTTGAAAGAGTTTTTTCATCAACTTTTTTTACAATTATTGCTGCGTACATACTGTATTTACCATCTTTAGATGGAAGATTTCCTGAGACTACTACAGAGCCAGCTGGTATCAAACCATATGAAATTTCTCCAGTACTTCTATCATATATTCTAGTGCTTTTACCTATGTAAACTCCCATTGATATCACTGAACCTTTTTCTACTATAACTCCTTCAACAATCTCAGATCTTGCGCCTATAAAACAATTATCTTCTATTATTGTTGGTGTTGCTTGAAGCGGTTCAAGTACACCACCGATCCCAACTCCACCTGATAAGTGAACATTTTTACCTATTTGAGCACATGAACCTACTGTTACCCACGTATCTACCATTGTGAATTTATCAACATATGCGCCAATATTCACATAAGAAGGCATTAAAATAACTCCAGGCGCCTGATAAGACCCATATCTTGCAGTAGCACTAGGAACAATTCTAACTTTATTCTCCAATGCTTCTTTTTCAGACAAATTTGTATATTTTAGGGGGACTTTGTCGTAAAAGTCGGATTCAGCGCCTTTTATAATTGAATTCTCTGAAAAACTAAAATATAACAATATAGCTTTTTTAATCCAGTCATTAACAACCCACTTAGAATCTATTTTTTCAGCAACTCTTATCTTTCCCTTATCAAGATCATCTAGTGTTTTTTTTACTATGCTTAACAAGTCTTCATTTTTTGAAATATCAATCGAGTTTGTTAGGTCTTCATATCCTGCTTCAATAATTTCTTTTGTCATCATATCCTCATTAATTTATATATAATTCTGAAATTTTATCTTTCGTAATAGCTTTTATTTTATCTAAATCATTGTCCAAAAATTTTCTCTTGTTAACTGGAGTCACGACAAATACATCATTTGCTTCTTCTCCCAGTGTAGATATTTTCGCATCTTTTACCATTAAATCACAACTATCCAAAGATTCACATATTTTTGATAGAAGTCCAGGATGATCTAGTGTACTAATTTCTAATAAAAGGCCATCTAATTTTCGAGTTATGTCAATATTTAAGAAATTTTTAAAACTTGCTACATTTTCTGTTTGTTTCTTAGTTATCTTATTAATTTTGTAATTTGAATTATCTAAAACCTCCATAATTTTTTCTTTTAAAAATTTTAATGTATGTTTATCTTTTATAAATTTTCCCTCATTGTCTAAAAGTAAATAAGTGTCTAAAGCTTGATTATTTTTTAAAGTTACTATTCTGACATCTACAATATTAATGTTTAAATTATCAATTATATTTGCTATATAAGAAAATATGTTTTTTCTATGATTTTGAAACACTGTTAACTCTGAACAGCCTTTTGCTAAACTTTCTCTAATGGAAACAGCATTATTTGGCGTATTTTTTACTATAAGTTCAACATGCCAAGCTATTTCTTCATCACTATGTCTTCTAAAATATTCGGTATTTAAAAAACTCCATATTTTTTCTAAATCATTTTTACTAACTTTTTCTAGAAGAATCTTTTCTACTGTCATCTTTAAATTTTTAATATATCTATCTGGCTTACTAACTTCAAAAATATTTTTTCTAAAATATGATTTGCATGATAAATATAATTCTTTTAGCAGTGAGTCTTTCCAGTCAGTATAAAGTTCTGGGTTTGTGCCTCTAATATCTGCTATTGTAAGTAAGTATAAATAATCCAATCTTTCTTGTGTTTTTACTATAGATGCAAAATTTCTAATAACTTCTAAATCACTAATATCTTGTTTCTGTGTTGTTAATGACATCAATAAGTGATTCTCAACAAGCCAACAAACCATTACTGATTGGTGTTTACTCATACCATGATCTTCGCAAAATTTTAAAGACTCGGACGATCCAACTTTAGCATGATCTTTTTTTCTACCCTTACCGATATCATGAAATATAGCACCTAGGTATAAAATCTCTGGAGAAAGTAATTTTTTGAATACCCCATAAACAAATGGATATTTTATTTTACAATTTTGCGTGCTCATATATCTTGTGTTTGAGAGTACAGATAATGTATGTTCGTCTACTGTATAAATATGAAATAGATCAAACTGCATCATGCCAACAATTTTAGAAAAAGCTTTTAGATAGGCAGCCAAAACCCCATAATCATTCATTTTTCTTAGACACCTAGCAACTCCATTTTTTTGATAAAATATACTTATAAATAATTTTTTATTTTTATCACTAGTACGAAATTTTTTATCTATTAAATAAAGACTTTCTCTTATAAATCTTATTGTATTAGCTGAAATATCATATAAATCGCCATTATTATTTTTTAATAAAAATATTTCAAATATCTTACTAGGGTTGTTAATAAAAATGCTCTTATCTTTAATGCTAATACTGTTATTTTTTATATAAAATTCTTTGTTAATAATTTTATTTTCATTATTTTTTCTTTCATCTATAGAATCCTCTATATATTTGATTAATATTTCATTAAGCTGTTTTATATTGGTAATATGTTTATAAAATTTTTGCATAAATTTTTCTACACCAGTATTTGTATTGCAGTCATAGCCAAACAGTTCAGCAAGCTTTTTTTGATTTGAAAAATAAAGTCTTTCTTCTGGTTTATCGTGAAAGTAATGAAGTAAGAATCTTGCTTTAGATAAAAATCTCTCTGAGCGAAGTAAAGCCAAATATTCTTTTTTAGTTATTATATTTATACTATATAAATCAGATAAAGAATTTGTTTTGAAATTTATTTTTGCAACCCATATTAATGTTTGTAAATCTCTAAATCCTCCTGGCCCTTCTTTAATATTTGGCTCCAAAAGATAACCTGTATTCGAATATTTATTGTATCTATTTTTTTGCTCTTCTTTTTTTGCCAATAAAAATTTTTTTTTTGACCATATTTTTTTAACTTTTATATTATCTAATAAATTGTCGTAAAGTATTTTATTCCCAATTATGAGCCTGCTATCAAGTAAATTAGTATATATTGTCACATCATCATTAATTGCTTCAATACAGTCTTTAATTGTTCTTACAGAGTGTCCTACTGATATTTTTAGATGCCATATTTCAGCTATAAAATTTTCCAAGTTTCTTAGAATTTTTTTGTCATCATAGTTATCTACGAGTATTAATATATCTATGTCTGATTGTGGGAAAAGTTCTGATCTCCCATATCCACCTACAGCAATTAAACTAATACTATCTACCTTAAGATTATTCTTTTCCCATGATTTTTTTATTAAGCTATCTATAATTCTTGATTTATTTCTTACTAGTTTTTTTATACTTACATTTTTTTCATATTTAGAAAAAATATAATCATTTATTACATTTTTTTTATTTTGAGAAAATGTGAAATCATGAAGAAAATTATTTTTTAGCATTATATATTTTCGTCAGGTCTTTTTGTTAAGACCTCGTATCCGTTACTTGTAACAAGAATTGTGTGCTCCCATTGAGCAGATAAACTATGATCTTTGGTTACGACAGTCCAGTTATCAGGAAGGAGCTTTACCTCTTTTTTTCCAAAATTTATCATTGGCTCTATAGTAAAAGTCATGCCTTCTTTTAATTCAACGCCTTCCCCTTTCTTACCATAATGTAAAATTTGTGGCTCTTCATGAAATTTTTTCCCTATTCCGTGACCGCAATATTCTCGAACTACTGAACAATGATTTTTTTCTGCAAATACTTGAATGTTATTTCCAATATCTCCAAGTGTTGCGCCTGGTTTAACAGTATTTATACCTATTTTTAAAGCTTCGTATGTTATATCTACCAATCTTTTTGCCTGTACTGAAGGTTTGCCAACATAAAACATTTTGCTAGTATCGCCGTGGTATCCATTTTTTATAACTGTTATATCAATATTCACTATATCCTGTTTTTTTAAGATTCTTTTATCTGGAATACCGTGACAAACCTGATGATTGATAGATGTGCATATTGATTTTGGAAACCCTCTATAGTTTAGTGGGGCCGGGATACACTCAAGATCTTTTATAATATAATTATGACAAATATCATCCAATTCCTCTGTAGTTATGCCTGGTTTTACATAATCTTCTATCATAACAAGAACCTTTGATGCTAAATTTCCAGCAATTCTCATCTTTTCTATTTCAGTAGCGTTTTTTATCATAATATTATGGTTAAATTAGGTGAATTTAGCTATTATTATACAGATTGTTCTTAGACTAAGTCTATGATATAAAGCTACGCAGTAATAAAAAAAATAACCTGAAATTAATATAGTTATATGGGGTGCTTTAAAAAAAGCTTTATAACTAGTTTTCAGGCCATAATTAACCCTTAGGAGATTTAAATGACAGATATAACTATACCTGCTTTATTAGAAGCAGGAGTTCATTTTGGACATCAGACAAGCTATTGGAATCCAAAAATGGCGCCTTATATATACGGAAATAGAAATCACATCCATATCATTGATATTCAACAAACAGTACCGCTAATGAAAGAAGCTTGTGCGTATGCTGAAAAAATTGCCTCAAATGGCGGCAAAATATTATTTGTTGGCACAAAAAGAGCTGCTAGAGATAGTGTTTCAGAAACAGCTTCAAACTGTAACATGCCTTATGTTAATTATAGGTGGTTAGGCGGTATGCTTACAAATTTTAATACAGTAAAACAGTCAATCAAAAGACTTAAATCATTAGAAGAAGATTCGTTAAAAGAGAATCAAGAGCTCACTAAAAAAGAACAGTTACTTCAGTCTCGTGAAATACAAAAATTAAATAATAGTTTAGGTGGTATAAAAGATATGAAAACTATACCAGATGCTTTATTTATAATCGATGTTGGGTACGAAGATATTGCTGTGAAAGAAGCAATGAAATTAAATATTCCCATTATTGCTGTTGTTGATACAAATAACTCTTTTGATAATATTGATTATTTCTTTCCTGGAAATGATGACTCAATGAGAGCAATAAATTTATATTGTACAGAAGTGTCTAATGCAATCCAAAAAGGACATGAGTTTGCAAAAACACAAAAACCAGTAGTGACAAAAGAAGAAATTATGGCAAAATCAGCTAAAAATTCTTCGGATGAAAAAGTTGTTGTTAAAAAGAAAAAAATAGCTACTAAAAAAGCAGTCACTAAAAAAGCAGTCACTAAAAAAGCAGTCACTAAAAAAGTAGCTGCTAAGCAAAATGACGATAAAGAGATCGCAAAAGATCCTAGCTAATAATTGCTAGGAAAGTAATTAGTTTAACAAATTAATAGAGAGAGATTTAAAATGAGTAATATAACTGCGCAAATGGTAAAAGAATTAAGAGATAGAACTGGAGCCGGAATGATGGAGTGCAAAAAAGCGCTAGTAGAATCTGAAGGCAATATGGATAAAGCTATCGAGACTATGAGAAAAGCTGGTCAAGCAAAAGCAGATAAGAAATCATCTAGAATCGCAGCTGAAGGAGTAGTTACTTTGGTAATGAAAGATGGTTATGCAAATATGATAGAAATTAACTGCGAGACAGACTTTGTTGCGAAAGATGAAAATTTTTTAGAGTTTGTTAAAGTAATTTCTGATGCATCAATTGATTCTTATAAAGAAAATTTGGAAGATTTTATGAATTCAAAAAATGCATCTGGAAAAACGATTGAAGAAACAAGATTAGAGCTTGTTAGTAAGATTGGAGAGAACGTAAAAATACGAAGAATTAAATCCATAGATGGTAAAGATTCTTACTTAGGGCATTATATGCATGGAAGTAAGATAGGTGTAGTGGTGACTCTAGAAAAAGAAAATGACGAATTAGCAAAAGACATATGTATGCATGTAGCTGCAATGAAACCATCAGCTCTTAATGCTAATGATATTTCAAAAAATGATCTAGAAAAAGAAAGAGAAATATATATGGCTCAAGCTAAGGAAAGCGGAAAGCCAGAAAATATTATTCAAAAAATGGTTGATGGAAAAATAAAAAAATATATATCTGAAGTTACTCTAGTTGATCAAACTTTTGTTAAGGATAATGATATTACCATTAGTGAGCTTCTTAAGAAAAATGATAATAACGTTCTATCATTTCATAGGATGGAAGTTGGAGAAGGCATTGAGAAAAAAGATGAAAATTTTGCAGATGAAGTAATGGCACAAATAAAAAAATAATTTCTTATGAAAAGATATTTGTTAAAACTAAGTGGCGAAGCACTCATTGGAAAATATGATTACGGTATAGATCCTGATGTAGTAAACGAAATATCTTCAAATATTGTAGAAGTAAGTAAAACAGATAACCAGTTAGCAGTTGTAGTAGGTGGGGGAAATATATTTAGAGGAGCCGGTCTTGCAGAAGCAGGTTTAGATAGAGTAACTGGAGATAATATAGGAATGTTGGCAACAGTCATAAATTCTTTAGCTTTACAGGATGCGATAGAAAAGCTTGATGTTCAGTGTCGTGTTATGTCTGCCGTTAGAATTAATCAAATCTCAGAAGACTACATTAGAAGAAGGGCAATAAGGCATCTTGAGAAAGATAGGATAGTAATATTTGCTGCAGGTACAGGCAACCCATTTTTTACAACAGACACAGCAGCTAGTCTTAGAGCTATAGAAATTAATGCAGACATGGTCTTAAAAGCAACTAAAGTTGATGGCGTTTATGATAAAGACCCCGTGAAATACAAAGACGCAAAATTATTTAAAGAATTAACATATAATGAGGTTTTAAGTAAAGAGTTAAAAGTTATGGACACGACGGCTGTGGTGCTATGTAAAGAAAATAATATTCCATTAAGAGTGTTTAATATGTTGAAAAAAGGTTCTTTAATGAGCATTATAAATGGTGAAAATACTGGAACAATAATAAAATAAATATGATTGATAATATAAAAAAAGAGTCAGAACAAAAGATGACAAAAACTGTTGAGTCATTAAAATCAAGCTTGGCAAAAATTAGAACAGGAAAAGCTCACCCATCTATTCTTGATGGAATTAAAGTAGATTACTATGGTAACCAAAGTCCATTATCACAGGTATCAAGTATTAAAATAGAGGATGCAAGAACATTAGTGCTGGTAGTTTGGGAAAAAGATATGGTAGGAGCTATTGAAAAAGCATTAATAAACTCAGATTTAGGAATAAATCCAGCAGTTGCTGGTACAAACATAAGAATACCAATGCCGCCACTAACAGAAGAAAGAAGAATGGATTTCATAAAGCTTGTTAAAAGTGAGGTTGAACAATCAAGGGTAGCAATAAGAAATATCAGAAGAGATGCAAATTCTAAAGTAAAAGAGATGTTGAAAAAGAAAGAAATCTCTGAAGATGATGAAAAGCAAGCAAATGAATACATACAAAAAATTACAGATTCTTACATAGGTAATGCAGACTCTATTCTAAAAGATAAAGAGACTGACTTAATGCAAGTATAAAAATAAAGTAAAAAATGAAAACATCTAAAAAGAACCCAAAGCATGTTGCAATAGTAATGGATGGAAACGGAACATGGTCAATAAAAAATAATCTGCACAAAAAAGAAGGTCATAAAAAAGGGGTTCAGACAGCAAAAAAAATAATTAGTTGTGCAGTAGACCTTAGTATAAAAAATATTACTCTTTTTGCCCTAAGCAACGAAAATTTAAATAGATCTAAATTAGAATTAAAGAATCTTTTCGATATTTTTTTCTATTCATTTTCGGAAGAAAAAGAATATTTGAAAGATAGCAAAATTAAAATAAAATTTATAGGTGATTTGCAAAAATTACCAAAAAGACTTAAAGAAAAGGCTTTTCTTTTAGAAGATGAGACAAAAAATAATAAGAAATTAAATTTATTTATAGCTTTAAACTATGGTGGAAAGCAGGATATAAATCAGGCTGTTAAAAAATTATTAGATCACGGTGGAAAAAACAAAAGCTTTGAGGATTTTTTATATTCAAAGGATCTTCCTGAAGTTGATTTACTTATTAGAACTGGTGGTTATAAAAGATTAAGTAACTTCATATTGTGGCAAATTTCATATTCCGAATTATATTTCACAGATATTTTATGGCCGAACTTTGGCAAAAAAAATTTTTACAATGCGATAGATTGGTATAAAAATATAAATAGAAAATTTGGAAGAAATTAGATAATGCAGGATAATTTGAAAAAACGAATTATTACAGCTTTAATAGTATATCCCTTATTAGTATTTTGCATTTTATACTCTAATGATCTAGTAATTAGAATGATTTTAAATATTATTATTTTCTTATCTGCTTTTGAAGTTTCAAAGATGTGTTTTTATAATAATCTATACGAAGATAACAATAGAAAGCATTACTTTTTTATTGCTTTAGTTTTTTTATCAATTTTATTATCAAATATTTTAATTAAATATAATCTTTGGCAATATTTAATTATTGCCGCATGTTTGCTATGGGGTTTTATTACAATCTATATTACAAACGTAAAAAAAATTATTATATTGGACAGGTTTAGTTTTATATATATGTTTATTTACATAGTGATTTTAGGATCTTTATACTGTTCTTTGTATACTTTATTTTTATTTTCACCTGAGGCCTTATTATTTTTAATATCTTTAGTATCTCTTTCAGATATTGCTGCTTTTTTTGTTGGAAAATATTTTGGGAGAAGGCCTTTTTTTAATATTATTAGCCCAAATAAAACTATAGAGGGTTTTTTTGGTTCTGTATTAGCAGGTTCTGTTTTAACAATTATATATTGTATTTTCCAAAACTATGAATTTATTTTCACGATGAAGATTTTATTTTTATCAGTATTTGTTATATTTATGTCTGCTATAGGCGATCTATCTGTTAGTTTGGTAAAAAGATTTTCAGGTAATAAAGATACAGGTAATATTTTGCCTGGTCATGGGGGTATTTTAGATAGAGTTGATAGCTTATTACCTGCAGCTCCAATTTTCTTAATATTTAGTTATTTTTTATCTGTTATAATTTGATAATGAAAAATAATGTAATAATATTGGGATCAACAGGAAGTATAGGCGTTAATACATTAGAGGTCCTCTCTATACATAAAGAATTATTTGAAGTTTTTGCTCTAGCTGCAAACTCTTCTGTTGATAGTTTATTAGAGCAGTGTAAAAAATTTAAGCCAAAATATGCTCATATTAATAAAGAAGAAGATGCAAAATTTCTAACCACTTCGTTGAAAAAGTTTAAAATTAAAACAGAAATTTTATTTGGTAAAGATACTTTAAATAAATTAGTCTCACTTGAAGAAGTGGATACTGTAGTTTGTGCAATATCAGGATCAGCTGGCCTCGAGTCTTCATTAAATGCTGTGCAATCAGGAAAAAAAATACTATTAGCAAATAAAGAGTCTTTAGTAATGTGCGGTAGCTTATTTATGGATTTGGCAGAAGAATATAACTCAATAATTCTTCCGGTTGACAGTGAGCATAATGCGCTTCATCAATGTTTTGCTTCAAACAGTACTAAGTCAATAGAAAAAATTATTCTAACAGCATCTGGAGGACCATTTTTAGAGAGCAATATTAACGAACTTAAGAACGTAACTCCAGAGCAAGCTTTAAATCACCCAACATGGAGTATGGGAAAGAAAATATCTATTGATTCAGCAACAATGATGAATAAAGGCCTGGAAATAATTGAGGCCATGTACTTATTTAAACTTGAAATTAGCCAAATAGATACATTGATACATCCTCAGAGTCTTATTCATTCAATGGTTTGTTATAAAGATGGCTCAGTAATAATGCAAGCAAGTAAAAATGATATGAAAATTCCAATATCATATTGTCTTGGTTGGCCTAAACGAATTAGCTCTGGTATAGAGCCAATAGATTTAACAAAACAATCTTCATTAAATTTTTTTGAAGTCTCAAAAGATAAATTTCCTTGCTTTTATTTAGCAAAACAAGTTGGCGCAGAAGGAGAATCATTTCCAACAGCAATGAATGCTGCTAATGAAATAGCAGTGCAAGCATTTTTAGAGGAAAAAATTAAATTTACAGATATATTTAAAATTATTTTTGAAGTTCTAGAAAAGCATCACAAGAAAAAATTATCTTCGGTTGAGGATGTCTATGAAGTGGATAAAAAAAGTAGAGAGAACGCAATAAAACAAATTAAAAAAATTAACTAATATGAATTTAATTTACACAATACTTATTTTTATTTTAACAATTAGTATAATTGTGACATTTCATGAATTTGGTCACTACATAGCTGCAAGACTATGCGGTGTTAAAGTCTTGGAATTTTCAGTAGGTTTTGGTAAAAGGCTATTTGGGAAGAAAGTTGGTGGGGATAAAACTGATTATAAAATTTGTATTTTACCTTTAGGTGGATACGTCAAAATGTTAGATGAGCGTGAAGGAAAAGTGGAAGATTTTGAAAAAGATAGATCTTTCAATAATCAGTCCTTACTGAAAAGGTCAATAATAGTTTTTTCCGGACCATTATTTAATTTTATATTAGCAGTATTTTTTTATTTTCTAATCTTTGTAAGTGGCTATAGTGGATTTCAACCATCAGTTGGTTTGCTAATAAATAATAGTGTAGGAGAAAATATTGGAATTCAGGAGGGAGATATAATCCACTCTGTAAACTCAAGAAATGTAAAAACTTGGTCTGACGCTACTCTTCAAACTATAAAATTTGCTTCAGAGAAAAAAAATATTAATTTAGAGGTTTTAAGAAATAATGTGGTAATAAAATTAAAAGAAGTTGAGCACGAAAAAATTAACTTTGAAAGTAAAAATATTTTTGAAAATCTTGGAATACTAAACTTTGCTAGCAATTCAGTCACTATTGGTCATATTGAAGAAGGAAGCGCTGCTGAAATCTATGGTCTACTTGTGGCAGATAAGATTTTAGCTATTAATGGTGTAAGTGTTAGAAATTGGATTGAAATAGTTAATTTTATAAAAGAAAGCCCAGGTATAAAATTGAGTTTATATATCTTAAGAAATGGTAATAATTTAACTATAAATGTTATTCCTGAAAAGTTAATAAATAGTGGCTTTGAAGCTGGTCGTCTAGGAATCGGCCCTTTAATTGATAATGATTTAATTTCTAAAAATACTATAAAAGTACAATATGGATTTTTTGATTGTATAAAGCTTTCCGTTTATAAAACTTATGATTTTACATTATTGACCTTTAATTTTATCTTTAGATTAATAAAGGGAGAAGCATCTTCAAATAGCATATCTGGGCCAGTTGGAATAGCAAGTTATGCCTCAGATTCTTTTAGTAGTGGATATACAAGTTTCTTAAGCTTACTAGCTATGCTTAGCATTAGTATTGGTATATTAAATTTATTACCCATTCCTATGTTAGATGGGGGGCATTTAATGTATTATTTAATAGAATTTGTAATGAGGAGACCAATACCAGATAAAGTGCAATTAATGTTTCAGCAATTAGGAATGTCATTCTTAATATTGCTCTCCATCTTTGCTCTTTATAACGACCTTTTGAGAATTATGTGATGAATTTTTTTAAAAAAATATTTTTAGTTTTATGTCTTATGGGTGTATTCCATAATACATATGCTGGAGAAAAATTTATTATAGATAATATAGTCCTCAAAGGATTACAAAGAGTTGATGTCGGCACAATTTATGCTTACCTACCATTTGAAGTTGGTGATATATTTGATACCTCAGCAACGCCTAGCGTAATAAAAACATTATTTAAAACTAAATTCTTTAACGATATTATAATTAGCAGAGATAACAATACTATAGTTATAAATTTTGACGAAAGACCTACGATTATTGATATTGAATTTGAAGGGCTTGAGGATATTTCTGATGAACAATTGGATAAAATTTTAGATGCTGCAGATATTGCTCCAGGTAGAATATATGATAGCTCTGTATTAGAAAAAATAAAGTCAGAGCTGCGAGAACAAAATTTCGCAAGAGGAATATATACAGTAGATATTAAAATTGAAGAAACATTACTTTCTGACAATAGGGTTTTTTTGAAGGTTAAAGTTAGTGCTGGTGTTAGAGCAAAAATAAAGCAAATTAAAATAACAGGAAATAAAAATTTTTCAGATAAAAAACTTACAAAAAACTTTGAAACAGCGTTACCAGTTTGGTATATGTTTTGGTCTGACAGCGGCGTTTATTCATCTCCAATGTTAGCTGGTGATATTGACCGCTTAATTAATTTTTACCAAAATAAGGGGTTTATGGATTTTGCTATAGAATCCACGCAAGTATCATTAAGTAAAAATAAAGAAGAAGTTTATATAACTATTAATATAGACGAAGGTGAACAATATATTGTTAATGAAATACATGTTGCTGGAAAATTAATACTTCCAATTGAAGAAATATCAGATTTACTTAGAATAAATACTGGTGAATATATTTCAAAAGCAAAAATTAATCAAACTACAGAAAATATTAAGGCAAGATTGAGTGAAGAAGGCTACGCTTTTTCAAGAATAAATACTATGCCAGAAAAAAATGCGGAAACAAATGAAGTAAATATAAGTTTTTTTATTGATCCAGGAAATAGGGCATATGTAAGAAGAATTAATATCTCGGGCAATGTGACTACTCAAGATGAGGTTTTTAGAAGAGAAATTAGACAAATGGAAGGTGGATGGTACTCATCACTTGCGCTAAAGAATTCAAAAGAAAGATTAAAAAGATTAGCTTTTGTTGACAATGTATCTTTTGAAGAAGTTAGGGTTCCTGGATCTACAAATAAGTTGGATCTTAATGTAAGAATTGAAGAAAAAAGATCAGGCAATTTTACTATAGGTGCTGGACTTGGTGGATCTGGCGAAGGGTTAAGTCTTAATGCAGGAATATCTCAAGATAATTTTTTAGGCTTTGGTAGTAAAGTAGCATTCAATATTAATACAGAAAAAACTAAAAGGAATTACTCATTTAATTTTTCTAATCCGTATCATAATTTAGATAGTGTGAGTAGAAGTTTTGGTTTTAATTTGCAAAAAACTAAAAGTGACGACGAAGATACAGTATCGACTTATGATGCTGATAGGATTGGAGTAAATTATAGTTATGGTCTTCCAATGACAGAAGATAATCGTTTTTATTTATCACTTAATTATTTGAAGTGGGATATAAGAACAAATGATAATAGCCCTACAGAAATTTTAGATTTTATAACATCCAATGGTGAATCATTTGATAATTTCTCTTTTAAAGTTACATATGCTATTGACAAGAGAGATAGTGGAGCATTTCCAAGGTCTGGTTTTAAGACAAGCTTAGGTGCTGAAGTATTTGTTCCTGGAAGTGATCTTGAATACTATAAAATTACTTTTAGAACAGATTCTTATTTTCAGATTAATAAAGAAAAAGATATTATTTTAAGACTTATGGGTATAACAAAATTTGGTGAAGGCTATGGTGGAACTCAAGGCTTACCATTTTATGATAAATTTAGAGCTGGTGGACCCAAAAGTATTAGAGGCTATAGAAAAAATAGCTTATCTCCATTAGATTCAGAAGGAAAACCGCTTGGAGGTGATTTTATGTTAGCAGGTAGCAGCGAGATTATTTTCAGACCACCAGTTGATGTTGCTCAACTTCGAACAGCTTTCTTTATAGATTATGGGGGAGCCTTTAAAGACTACGATTCTTTTGAGTTTGATGATTTAAAAGGCTCAATGGGATTATCAGTGAAATGGATATCACCATTTGGGGGCGTTAGTGTAAGCATAACTACTCCACTTAATAGTGAGAATGATGATAAAACAGAGAGCTTTCAGTTCAACCTTGGCACTAACTAGTTTATAATAATAAAAAATAATTTATTTAGAGGTAATTTAGCAATGAAAAATTTAAAAAACATATTAATTTTTGTAGTAACAATAATTTTAGCTAATCCAATATATGCTGCGGATTATAAAATTGGTTATGTTGATCTTTCAAAAATCTTAAATGAGTCTCCAGCAGCTAAAGCTGCACAAAAAAAACTGGAGCAAGAATTCACTCCTAGAAACAAAAAATTAGAAGCAAAAGCAAAAAAAATTAACTCACAAAAACAAAAACTTGAGAAAGAATCAGATATAATGTCAAAAGA
>Ga0233426_10000491_pt1 | contig 42162 bp, 35 predicted proteins | sample SI_118_April2016_6_FD_179875 | JGI IMG/M metagenome (GOLD analysis project Ga0233426, IMG submission 179875) | Seawater microbial communities from Saanich Inlet, British Columbia, Canada - SI_118_April2016_10_MG | ecosystem: Environmental > Aquatic > Marine > Inlet | place: Canada: British... | reverse complement strand
GTGTACTAGGAACAAGCCCTTGGGTACTAGGTTTGAAAAGCAAAAAACCTAGCAACGGCAAGGGTTTGAGGGATGTGTACTATGTGTACTAGGTAGTTTTAAGTTGAAGTTCTTTTTAGAAAAAAAAAGACCTGTTTTGAAAAACGCTGTAAACAACTTAAAAAAGCTAGTACACATGGTACCATTTGAGAAAAACTAGCGGAAAACTGTGCCTGATTCGTCATCGACGTTAACAATAATAAGATATGTTTTCCAGGGTTAGTACCTATGTCGAATGACAATCCATTTAACGAGATTTTCCTGTCTTTCCGGAAGCAACTTGCGCGTGCTGTCTCTAGTATTGTTCCACCCAAAGAGATCGAGGACATTGTGCAGGAAACCTATGTGAGGGTATGCCAGATTGAGAACCCGGCCGGCATCCGTCACCCTCGCTCGTTCCTCTTAACAACGGCTCGAAATTTGGCTTTTGATCATATCAAACGATCCGAGTCGCGATTAAGCCAAAGTTTAGAGAAGGATGGGGAGCTTAACCTCGGTGAGTTGGACCCCTTTGTGGATGAGACCTATCAGCAGGTTGCGGGAAGGGAAGACTTCTCTAATTTCTGTGAAGCAGTCAGATTGTTACCAGTACAATGTAGGAAAGTATTCGTTCTAAAGAAAGTTTATGGTTACTCTCAACGCGAGATCGCCATGGAGCTGGAAATAAGTGAAAGTACCGTCGAGAAGCATATTGCGCTTGGTATGAAGCGTTGCATCAACTTCATGGAAAGGTTTTCTCCACAGGAAAGCTCACGGGGACAGAGGGCAGGTACACATGTCTTTAAAATTATCTCATCGGGAGACCGGTCATGAGTGTGGTACATATATTGGATTCGAGAGATCGTCGCTTGAATGAGGCCGGTTTATGGATTGCGAAATTGGATAAAGGTCTTTCAAAAGATGACGAAAAGTCGCTGCAGCATTGGCTCGCAGTCGACGCGGAGAATCGCGAAGTTTTTCTGCAAATGGCTGAGATGTGGGACAAGATGGATATGCTGTCACGGCTGAGTGAGCTTTTTCCCAAGACGCCGGAAAAACAGCGACGACCTGTGAGATCTGTATTGGCTATAGCTGCATCTGTTTTGATTCTAGCGGTCGTTGGTTTGTGGGGAATGATGGGTATATCACCTGACATTTCTGGCAAGGCAAATATCTCCGAACTGGCCGTAGTCGGCGGGATATATGAAACATCGGTAGGAGAATACTCCATCGTTACTTTGCCCGACGGCACTGAGCTAGTGCTGAATACCAACAGCCTTGTGCGAATGAATTATACGGATCAACGCCGGATTCTCCTGTTGGAACGTGGAGAAGTGCATGTCAAGGTCGCCCGTGATATTTCCAGACCACTCAGTTTATTTGCCGGTACTCAGGAAATACGTGCTGTGGGTACAGAATTTAATGTAGAGATTAATAGTGATCAGAAAATCGAACTGGTTGTTACGGAGGGGAAGGTGCTGGTAGGTGTGCATCAGCAGATGACAAAGGATGAGACTGAGCTTTTGCTGGTGAATTTACCCTCCTCAACCACATCAGTCTCGGAAGGAGAGGCAATTATTCTTGGATCAGCAGATGAAGAAGTTGATGAAATATCGCCAGAAGAGATAGCGGTAAAACTATCTTGGCAGCAGGGTAATTTGATTTTTCGTGGTGAGTCACTGGCGGCAGCTGTTGATGAGATTGGACGATATACCACGGTAGAGTTTGTAATCCTGGACGAAAACCTCAAGAAATTGCGAATTTCCGGTCTATTCAAGGCTGGCGATGTTGATGGGTTGTTGACCACACTAGAAGAGAATTTCAATATCACTCATACTTTTGGGGAAAAGGGTAATGTGATTTTAAGCAGCAGTTAATTCGTTCAGGCAATTTCAAAACATGGAATATTTCATGATGTTTTGATTTTTCTGATGTTAGATAAACATGAGCCGGGCCGTATTGTAATTTTTTATCGAAAGGTTCGATGGACTCATGAACTATCTTAAAAACTACGCATGTTGGGATATTCAACAATGAGTAGAGCCCAAATGGTGGTGACTTCAAGTGATTTTGACGAACTGGGGGAAAAAAATTTCTGACTCGTCTACTCGACACGAGCGTTTAAAGCGCGCGTCCGGGTTGGATGATTTGATCTTATATTACTGCATATTTCTGATTTTGTTTATGGTGATTTCACCTTCTTCATTAGCCAAAAATGCATTTCGCAATGAAATATTTCAATTCAATATCCCCCGGCAATCAGCGGATGTGACGCTAATAGCGTTTGCCGAACAAGCCAACCTGACATTGATCGTACCATTTGATGAGGTCAGGGTTATAACGTCAAATCAGGTGGTAGGTAGGTATTCGATAGAAGAGGCTCTCAGTATTCTTCTTTTAGGTACCGGGCTTGAAGCAGCCTTTAACGACAGCATTCGAATTACTTTTGTGAGCAATCAGGATACGGGGAATACAATGAAAATTAGAAAAAATTTCTTGTCAGCAATGCTGGGGGTTATTTTTGGTACCTCGCAGGTAGCGGATGTTATAGCTCAGGACGATACGCCGAAACGTGGTAATACCTCGCTTAACGATAAAACCATCGAAGAAGTGATTATCATGGGTTCGAATATACGACAGAGCGATAAAGAGACTGCGGCTCCTGTGCAGTATATTGATCGTGCCAGCATGGACTTAACAAGTTCCGCAACCGCGTCAGATGTAATTATTAATTTGCCCGCTAACGCGGGTTCAGTTATACACCCTGTTGGTGGCAGTAATATTGGTTCGGCTAATTTAAACCTGCGCAACTTGGGACCCGGTTCAACTCTGGTGCTGATAAATGGTCGCCGTGCCGGTAAGAGTCCATTAGGCGACAATTTGGGTAATCAGTTTTATGACTTGAACCAATTGCCCCTGTCAATGGTACGCAGCCTAGATGTGCAAACCGATGGCGCTTCGGCAATTTATGGTTCAGAGGCCGTAGCGGGTGTTGTAAACATTTCTACGCGCAAAGGTTTTGACGGTGTCGAATTAAGTTACCGCCGGGAAGATTCGAGTAACGAAGCAAATATTATCAACTTTGCATATGGCAGTAATAGTGAGCGCAGTTCCTTTGCACTCTATGCCACATCTTATAATGCTGGCATGAACTATCGCTCGGACTTTGATTTTATAAATGAGCGCTCTGGTGGTACTTTGCTTTCAACCAGTGGTTCGCCAGATGAATATCAAACCCTGGATCCTTTAACAGGCGCGCGTGGCAGTGGCAAAATTATTGACCCACACTGCGCAGAGGCTGGTGGAATAGTTAGCGGGGGTCACTGTAGGTATAACTTTTATGATAATACCAGTCCCATCCCTGCAGCCGAGCGACTCTCGTTTTTCGCTGAGTTTGATTATGATCTTGGAGAGTTATTTACCTTTGATGGTGTGAAAGTGTTTGGTGAGGTGGGCTATACAGACAACAAGGCAACGCGTGCTTTTGGTGCCCAGGTAAATGGCAATGGCAGTTATAACGGCAAATTTCTTATTCCGGGCAGCCATCCTTTCAATTTCTTTGTAGAGGGAACTGATGGTTTGGAGTACGTTGATCCAACTACGGCAGCGGGAGCCCAGTATTGGCAAGCCAACCCTGATGCCGCTGCCAATTTGACGACCAGTGGCAGTTTAAGACCGATTGGACAGGCTATTTCAGGAAGAAACTCAGAGGGTGTTGATATCATCAATACTTCTGATCGTTATATGTTTGGTTTTGATGCTTATCGAGGTGACTGGAACGTTTCCGCCTGGTATCAAAATTATGAACATGAAAATTCTAGCTTGAGTAGTGGTCGCAGTATAGCTAGTGCATTGCAGGCAGGGCTTATGGAAGGCACATTTAATCCATTTGGTATTGCCTATGCCGACCCCAGCTTTTTATCGCCTAAAGATGGCGTTTCTACTGCGGAACATGACATTCAAAGATATATGAATGAGATCGCTTATACCGAGGTCGTAGGACTCACCAGCTCGCAAGAAACCATTGATTTGGTTGTCAGTAATAGCGAATTATTTGAGTTGTCTGCTGGCTACGTTGGATTTGCATTTGGCTTTCAAAAGCGAGAAGAGACTTTCAGCTCCACACCTGATCAATTGACCAATGCTGGTTTAGGCTCTATTGCATCTGGAGGATTCCCATTGGTTGATGGTAAAACCAGCGTTGATTCTGTATTTGCAGAATTTGCGGTGCCTGTAACGGACAGAATAGACATGCAGTTGGCCTTACGTCACGAAGATCATGGAGATACCGTAGGTACCACCACAGATCCCAAAATTGCCGTGTTGTGGCAAATGACTGATGAAATGCTGCTTCGTACATCCTTCGGCTCTTCATTTCAGGCGCCCTCTGCCATCCAAACCGGTGGTATAGCAGGGTCGGCAGCTGTTGACTTCCAGGTAGCTAACGGCCGAGTGACCTGTAATGACCCCAATTCAACGACAGCGGATTACATCCCGCGTACGGCAGCTAAAGTTACCGGTGGGTTGAGTCCACAGTCAGCCGACAACTTTAACCTGGGAATAGTTTGGCAGCCTGCAGAAAAAAGTAGTTTATCGCTGGATTATTGGCGTTATGACTATTCCGGGCTGATAGTCAATGTTCAGTCGGCTCAATCGGTTTTGGATGCTGATTGTGATGATGGCATATTGAATGATCCCAATATTACCCGGGGCTCCGATGGTGTGCCTTTGTTCATCGCAACAGCATTGCAGAATGCGGACAGTGCCACGACGGACGGTTTCGATGCTAAATTGTCTTATGGTTTTAGTGGCGATTTGGGAGAGTTCGAGTTTGGTTTAACTTTGTCCCACGTGCTGTCTTTTGACGCAATACTAAGTGGCGTGAAATATGATGTTGCAGGAAAACGCAATGCCAAAACCAATTCCTTTGGCTCTATGCCTGAGACATCTGGAAATGTTAGTGCCAACTGGACAAGGAATAACCATAAGCTCGGGGCTACTATTCGCTATAAAGATTCATATCTGCAAGATGATTCATCGCGAAGCAATAAGCTTTTTGGAAAAAATATAGACAGTTTTACGACTTTGGATGTGCAGTATCGGTTTGATTCCTCCGAGCTGTTTGGTCTGGGAAGCTGGCTACTTGTGGGAGCTAACAACCTTACCGACGAAGAGCCACCAGAATATGGTGCGCGCGAGTTTTTTGATGATCAAGTTCATCCCCTGCGCGGCAGAGTTTTATATGCAGAAGTCGGTTTGAAATTCTAATGAACCTTGTTTGACATTTCTTAAATGCAGACATAGAAGCAGCCGTTTGGCTGCTTCTATGTATCTGTACCTGCGAAAAGTAAGCCGATACAGCCTAACATTAGTACTTATGGCTGATTTTTAGCAAAATCAATTTAATATAACAGTGACAAATATGGCTAATTGCAAACGGTATGCAATGAAGATCGAATACATTTATTCGTTGTTCGTGTGTCTGGCAATAGGATTTAATGGATTAACATTTGCTGACCCAAATGAAGGCGCGCGAGCTAAACAAAGAGTGGCAGAAATATTTTCTCGCCAGTATCAGGTTCAACGGCTCCTAGACATTGAAGCGGCCCTTGCCCGCGTTCAGGCAGATCTGAATATTATCCCTGACTGGGCTGCCGAAGAGCTTACAAGAAAGGCCCAGGTAAGTAATGTGCCTCTTGATCAACTGAAGGAAGAACGGGCACGAGTTCGACACTCGATGGTTTCCTTGCTCAATATTTGGCAGCGTTCTATTGAAGGTGGTGCAGAAGAATATATGCACTATGGCGCGACGACTGTCGATATCTTCAATACAGCCATGGTATTGCAACTTTACGATGCAAGCGCAGTGCTGCTCGATCAGTTGCGACTTTTGGAAAATATAATGATTGGACTGGCCGACGAGTACAAGGCCACGCCGATGATTGGTAGAACTTTGGGGCAACATGCGCTACCCATTACATTTGGCAAAAAAGTGAGTAGCTGGCTAGGAGAAAATCGCAGAAATATTGAGAGGTTGAAGGCTGTACGTACTCAAATTGCGCAATCCACAATTATGAAAGGTGCGGTTGGCAGTTATCTCGGGCTTGGCGACAAGGGTATGGAAATTGAACGTGGAGTGGCTCGAGAACTTGGCCTTAAGGCGCCTATTGTCTCCGATTGGCATCCAGCGAGGGATGTCTTTGCAGACTATGCCTTAACGCTGGCCCTGATTAGTAAATCCTATGGCCGCATTGGAAACGAGCTGTTTTTGCTAAATATGACAGATATTGGCGAGACTGAAGAAATACTGCCAGAAACCGCGGTTGGCAGCAGCACTATGCCGCATAAAAAAAATCCAAAAGTGCCAGACAAGCTGATCCATTATTCGCGATTTATACCACGGCTTGCCGAAGTCATTTTAGATGACGTGGTTAACAGCTTTGAGCGTGATGATAGCAGTGGTGCTAGAGTTGTCGTTGAAGAAATTACTAAACAGGCGGCATCGATGCTGGAGGATGCTTTCTATGCTCTCAGTAATCTGACAGTTAAAACCTCGCAGATGAAAGCCAATCTTGAAAAGACCCGAGGGCTGATAATGACCCAGCGTCTTACATTTGCATTAGCCGATAAAATTGGTAAGACCACAGCTAATACCAGAATGCACGAACTCGCTTTGTTAGCGCTGAATACCAATATCACTCTGCGTGAGGCGATTGAGCTCTCTCCTGATATCGCTCAGCATTTCAGCAAAAAAAAGCTTGACGAATTATTGGATGCAAAGACTTATTTGGGTTTGGCCGTCGAGCAGGTAGAGGCTGTCATCGCTTATTGCCTAGAACAGCAACAGGCAGAGCGGCAGTTGCCAAATTTATAGGAATGATACGGCGAAAAATCAGCCAAATACAATTGGTGTCAGCCATATGGCGAGAATCGTCAGGAAACATATACCCGCTAGGTTAAGCAGCACTCCTGCCTTCACCATATTGGGAATCGTCAACATCCCCGAGGAATACACAATCGCGTTGGGGGGTGTTGAGACGGGCAACATAAAGGCACAACTTGCCGCAAGCGTGACAGGGATACAAATAATCAAGGGGGGAATGCCCGACTGAATGGCAATTGCAGCCACGACCGGTAGAAAAATCGCCGTTGTTGCCAGGTTGCTGGTTAATTCCGTGAGAAAAATCACAAGCCCTGTAGCAGCAATAATCATGAAAATCATACCCATTGATGAAATGGGGAGGAGGGATTCTCCGAGCCATAAGGCTAGGCCAGACTTTGCAACGGCAGATGCCAGACTAAGACCGCCACCAAATAAAATAAGTACGCCCCACGGCAATCCGGTTATGTCGTGCCATGTCATCAGGTGAGGTTGATGGCGATCTCCACTGGGGATTAAAAACAGAACTAATGCTCCAGCCATAGCTATCCCGGTGTCTGACAGTCCCTCGATGGACATCCATCCGCTGATAGGGCGTCGCAGCATCCAGCCAGTAACAACCAAAGCAAAGATGATAGCGACTCTCTTTTCAGGCACGGAAACAGGACCCATTTCCTGTTTCCTCTGAACCAGATAGTTGCGCACGGTGTCACTCTCCGGTACCTCAACGTTAAAGGCTATTCTGGTAAGTACAACCCATGCCAGTGGAAGCATAATGATGCTTAACGGGAGGCCTACCATCATCCAGCGTACAAAACTGATCTCGATGCCGTAGTTCTCGCTCAGAAATGCAGCCAAAAGTGCGTTAGGAGGAGTACCAACCAGTGTAGCCATACCACCGATAGTTGCAGCAAAAGCCAACCCAAGCAGCATGGCTATCTGAAAATCTCTTCCCTGGCGTGCGCTTAGCCCGTCTACATTGTCGACAATAACCTTGGCCACAGATATAGCGATTGGCATTAGCATCATGGTGGTTGAGGTGTTTGTCATCCACATAGACAATAGTGCGGCAACTAGCATGAAGCCAAAAATCAAACGCCGTCCCTCGGTGCCGGTATGCGATAAAATTATCAGCGCAATGCGTTTGTGTAAATTCCAGCGCTCTATTGAGAGAGCAAGTATAAAAGCGCCGAGAAAAAGATAAATTATGGGATTAGAGTATGGAGCTGCTGCTTCGTTAGCATTGGCGATTCCAAGAAAATCAAATGTCACTAAAGGCAGGAACGCCGTCACAGGCACAGGTATAGCTTCTGTAGCCCACCAAATAGCCATCCACAGCCCCACTGCAGCAGTGCGCCAGGCCTCTGTACCCATAATATTTTGCTGAGTTCCAAGTAACATCATCAGTGCAAAAAGTGCGGGGCCCGCTATCAAGCCTATATTTTGATAGGGTGCGCGTAACACCAGATTCGGTGTATCAAGAGCAGAGCTAGTCATCGGGGTGTCCTTTGGAGGATCGTAGCTAATCTTTTAATTATTGCGCGCTGAAATTGCTTCAACGCCCTATTCAGCCAGTCCTGCTTCAGCAACCAGTAAAAGCAGAGCGATCTGAATACCTTCATAACCCTTATCGTTTTCCCACCACTCTTCCAGAGAATGCGCTTCCCCGCCTTTTCCGCCACGGCTAATGGTGACCGCCGGAATACCTTTGGAAATTGGGATGCTGGAGTCAGTAGACCCTGCTCTCAGGTTCGTTTTATAGCCAAAACTGTCATTGATCTCGAGCATATTCTGCACTAGGTTGAAGTCGGTTTTGCCTTTGGCGGCTGGCCGTTCGCCTACCTTTTTAATTTCAACTCTGAGTTCGGGACCATATTTTCGAGCACTATTTTCAGTCAGCAGCGCCTGTTGCACTGCTTGTTTGAAAACGGTGTCAAGTTTGTCGAGACGCTCGCGGCTGCCGGAGCGAATATCCACTTCCATCCAGGATGCAAAGGGAATCGAGTTGATAGAAGTACCGCCGCCGATGCGGCCAATGTTGTAAGCGCTTTTTTCGCCCTCGTCAGTCACTGAGGGCCCTATTTTGTCCAGGAAGGAGATCGCATGCCCCAGCGCGTGATGCGGATTAGCATGCCCAAAAGCTCTCCAGGAGTGACCTCCTGGTCCTGTGAAAGTTACCCGGTAACGATTAGAGCCAACCCCAGAGGTAACAACCTTCTCCGGGTTACTGCCATCAATGGCAATAAAGCTGTCAATCCCGGGCGCATCATCTCGGAACAGGTGTTTAACACCACGAAGATCACCAAGGCCTTCCTCACCTACTGTTCCCACCAACAGCACGTTTGCTTGCATCTTGATCTGTGCTGCGCGAATGGCTTTCATAAGCGCATTTACCATGATCAGCCCGCGGGTGTTGTCGCCAATGCCGGGCGCAATCAATCTGTTGCCTTCACGGCGCACTTTTATGAGGGTATCGGGTGGAAATACCGTATCAAGGTGAGCCGACACGGCGACAGTTTTCAATCCGATGCTACCTTTTATAGTTGCGATTACATTACCCACCGAATCAATCTGAACATCATCAGCGCCTGATGCTTTGAGCATCGCGGCAAAATGTTTTGCTCTCTCTTCCTCCATAAAAGGCGGTGCCGGAATTTCAGTAAGGCGGATCAGGTCTGCTTCGTTTTGCTGTTCTTCGTCAATGATAGATTCAAACGCTTGCTGCAGCTGCGGCTTCGCTTTCAGGTCGGCTATGCCAGCATGGGATTGCTCGGTAAATCCATGACAGGTAACCAACAGCGTTGCCAGAATTAACAGTTCAACTTTCTTTTTGATAAACATTATTTTGCTCTGCGTAATGAATCGGTGGTCTCGAAGAAATAAACGAATTAGCGTCCTGTTTCCACTAGCTATTGAGTATTCGTGGTACTTTTAACTGGGGGAAATATAAGCACCGGTCGTCTACCTGAACATGCGATATCTCATCCCTATGCTTTCATTCTTTATTTGCCCTTTGATAACGGGCAATGTGTTCGCAGACGTTGCTCCTCAGAAGCCGCCAAATATTGTAATGATTGTTGTTGACGATATGCGCTTCGATGAATTTGGTAAGGGGGGGCACCCATTTCTAGAGACCCCGCAGATCGATCTGATGGTCAAACAGGGAGTGAGCTTTTCCAGAGCATACGCAGTAACACCGCTGTGCTCACCGAATCGTGCCAGCCTGCTTACGGGGCAATATCCGTCAAGACACGGGGTATTGGATAATACATCCCGATCAAATTTAAGCCATCGGCTAGAGCTGTTTCCGGGATTGCTCCAATCGGCAGGCTACCGAACTGCACATGTCGGCAAATGGCACATGGGTAACGATCCCTCGCCAAGACCTGGATATGACTATTGGGTGAGTTATGCAGGGCATGGCAAACTCATCAACCCAGAGTTGTATGAGCAAGGTGAGACGCGCGTAGTCAATGGATATATGACTGACATTCTTACACAGAGAGCAGTGCGATTTATTCATGACTCGGCAAGTCAGCCATTCTTTCTTTATATCGGCCACAAGGCTGTTCACCCTGAAGCATCGCAGCGCAACGATGGTAGTGCCGATCTCTCAGTAAAGCGCGAATTTATTCCAGCGAAACGCCATCAAGGTAAATATAAAAACGCTGAGGTAAATACTGTAGAGCGATATATTGCGACACAGGATTTCAGCCCCTTGAACGAGTCTTTGGCTATCAGACACATGTTGGAAAAATCAGACGAGCGTTGGTATCGCTGGATTAATTCAGGTTTCTCTGAGGATACCATCCGCGCGCGAGCGGAAATGATGCTTTCTGTCGATGAAAGCCTGGGTGAAATTGTAAAGACATTGCAAAATATGGACTTGCTCGATAACACCCTGATTATTTTTACCAGTGATAATGGCTACTTTTATGGTGAGCATGGACTGACCATTGAGAGAAGGTACCCCTATGAAGAAGCAATCAAAGTCCCCCTCATTATCAGAAAGCCAAAAACTGAAAACGCACAAACCTCATCAACAATAGCAGATACCTTGGTCGCATCAATCGACCTAGCTCCGACAATTTTAGAATATGCCAATATTGATATACCTGTATCCATGCAGGGTCAATCACTCCATAGTGTGCTGGAAGGTGGGGACAAGCCCGCGCGAGAGGCAGTTTTTATTGAACACTTTGCACATGAAAATCCGTTTATCTGGACCGCAAATATCGACTATAAAGCGCTAATCTCGCAGCAGTATAAGCTTATAAAGTGGAATCGATACGATAATGAATATGAGATGTACAACCTCGAAGAAGATCCCGGGGAGATTAATAACCTCGCTGACGAGGACGTTTACAAGAACAGGCTTACCGAGCTGCTTGATCAGTTAAGAACAGAGACGTTAAATGCGTTGGGTCTGCCATCGGGCAGTTGATCAACGTTACAGCTCAGTGTCCTTCGTTAGATTCGTTGACGAAGGCATTCGGCGTTGATGATCTCAGAGCCAAACTGGGGGGCTTACACGGGGCGAGAATTGATAGTCAGCAGGCGGCTCGGGTTACAGAGACAATGAGGCAATATGGAATCATGTAATTCTTTTACAATATCCCTGGCTCAATCATTTTTCGAATTGGGCCAAAACATCGCCATTCCAGAGCAGACAATTGATAGCGTCTAATGTTATGCCCGCTTTAGTAAGCACCTATAAACAACAGTGAATTTGCGGGATAGAGAAACCAAAAACCTTTCACAAAATTCGAACTTGGCTCATTGAAAAAAATAGTGACAACGCCTCTTATTTTGGGTCATGTGCGCGAAATACCAAAATCGAGTCTTTTGCATTACTCGGCCCATCTCTGCCATAGAGTAACTGCTCAGCTGGATGAGATGGCGACACGTTTCACGTCAGATTGCTCAGACTGGCTCCGAGGGATCCTGAGCGTTAATACACCATTAGTGAGTTTTGCCTGAATGTCATCGGCATTGGCATCTGTAGGTAGCGACAGGGTCCGCTGAAATGATCCGTAGCTGCGTTCTACACGGTAAAATTCCTTGTCATCCTGCTCGTGCTTCTCTTCCTTCTCACCTCTAATAGTCAGTACATCATCTTTAACTTCAATGGCTAAATCCTCCTCCGACAGACCGGGGGCATCGAGAACAATTTCATACTGTTTTTCATCTCCCGATATGTCGATCTGTGGACGATAGAAATCCGCTGATGTCATAGCAGGCAGCGCTTGCTGGGGATATGTGTTGAGCAGGGAAGGCATGCCAAAATCACTGAATACATCGTCAAATAAACGGTCTATTTGTTGATGCAGTTGTAATACCGGATGTCGGTCAAGCTGCGTACTGAGATGTCCGGTTAAAGGCGTTTTCCAAGATGCCTTATTCCGCCGCACGGGAATATGCGAGCCTTGATTGGCAGCACTATCCTCGTCTTTTAGCCAGTTCCAGGGGTTGAGTTTTTGTAGGTTCATCAGTAATCCTCCAATCAATAAAAATTAAATTGTTTTTGACGCATTACTGTTTTGATGGGCTGTAGTCATAGCAACTTGTATTACAGGTCGACCACAGCCCATCAATTGTCTAAGCGACATCCCTTTTGATATCGCCAGTTTTTGCCTTGCCTTTTTGCTCCAACTTACTGATTGATTGATTGATAGCAATTCTGCGTGGTTTCATTGCCTCGGAGATTTCCCTGACAAGATTTACCGTTAGCAGTCCATTGCTGAGGTCGGCATCAGTTACCTCGACATGTTCAGCGAGATTAAATTTTCGCTCAAAGGTGCGATTGGCGATACCCTGATGCAGATACCTACGTTTAGCTTGCTCTTCGCCTTTTTGGCCTCGAACACTGAGTACATTATTCTCTACACTCAGGTCTAGTTCTCTATTATCAAAACCGGCGACAGCCAGAGTAATAGCGTAGTGGTTATCATCCAGCACTTCGATACTATAGGCTGGATAGCCTGCACTGAGATCGCTACCGCACAAGGCGCTATCTAGCAATGCGCCGAGCCTATCGTAACCAATACTGCTGCGATAAAGCGGGGTTAGATCAATTGAGTTCATGATATGTCCTCCTGAGAAGAAACTTAAAATAAAGTCATCAAGTCCTGAGGGTTCAGAGTAGGGATTTCCCCCCAGTTATTTTATACATTTGGTTTACTTGAGGACTTTTCAAGCCCGCCTTTTAGACAGGAATATTATTAACAAAGGATATTTGAATAACGAATTGTTATTAATTTTTTGCAGGACCTATTTGAACCAGGCCCCTTCAAAATGACACTCAGGCAACTGAGAGTTGCTACCCCATATTACCGGGTAGCGAGAGGCTCTTTGTCCTGGATAAGCGCCGCATCCGCGTCTGCTGCTGAAGGCATTTTCAGTAGCAGGGCCAGTGGCATAGAGGTAGCAATAAGCGCAGAAAAAATAATGAAACATAGGCTGTAATTACCCGTCAGATCGGAGAGATAGCCAGCCAAGCTATAACCGGGAATCACTATCAGCACAATCAGGGGCATCATCAAGCCCATTACACGCCCGTAGCTCGCTGTGCCAAAAATGGCTGCCAGCAAGGCGCCCCAAACCGGCAGCATGCCACCGGTAGATAAACCCAGAATGGCCAAAGCCACAGCTATCATCTCGTAAGATGGGTTTGCCGCCAGTATCAATAAGCCGACTATTACTGCCATCTGAGTTACCGATAAGGCGAGTCTGAGGCTGACTTTGTCGGCAGCATAACCAAATGATATTTTCCCGACAAACCCTGAGATGGCAATAATCATTATTGCTTGCGCAGCTACTGCCTTATCCAGACCCTGGCCCACTAAATAAGGTGTTAGATTGGCAAGCAGGGCGCTGTAGGAGCTGAATAGCAAGGCTAAACTGATACCCACTATCCAGTAATTTAAGTCTTTGACAATCTGTTTTAAGCTGTATTCCTGATGCTCGCTATGGTGTTTTAAGGGGTTGTTATCAGCATCGTTTTGGTTTTTTTCAAGTTGTGTTGGCGGGTTAAAATCGCGCATAACAAAGAACAGATAGGGCAGCAGGATAAACAGCACGCCATAGGAGAGATTTTGCAGAGCGCTGCGCCAATCGCCATTCTCTTCAAGCCAAAAGACAAATAACGCCGGCAGTAATATACCGCCAAGAGATGAACCTGTGGCGGCGATACCCAGTGCTTTACCCCTGCTCTCGGTGAACCAGCGGGAAATTATTGCCGATCCACATAATGGTCCCAGCAGCTGATTGCTCAACCCCATTACAAGGCCAAATAAAAGTGTAAATTGTAGCAATGATTGAGTCATGGATAAGGCGAATAGGCCGCCGCCGAAAATGGCAGCCCCCAGCACCATTAACCAGCGGATTGGGTATTTATCTGCCAAAACACCGATAGTAGGTGCGAGAAACAACCCTAACATGGCCGTTAAGCTCATGCTGTACATCACCTCTGAGCGAGTGGCGTCAAAGCTGATCTGTAAGGGCAGGACCAAAAGGCTGAAGACATAGGTGAAAAAACCCACCATGGCAACTTGAGAGAGAAGCGCGCCGCTAACAATAAACCAACCGTAGTACATAGTTCACCTCTATCCAGTCAATGGGTATTTTTCTCGCCTGTTATATTGCCCTGAACCCCTAGTTTAAGACTTTGAGGCTAAAGCGATTTAGCTTTGTATATAAGGCTACGACAAGCAAATCACTAACTATAATTTCTTCGACAGCCCTGCGCCATAGTACAGCTGTATGATTCACTGCCAGACCTATCCTCGTTAGACTTTTGCCTCCAACCTATTTTTTAATTCAGGCGACCTTTAGACCATGGCTTACGAGACGCTTCAAGATATTGAAAATTGCATGGAAAACGGCTGGAGCGATGGCTTGCCGGTGATACCGCCCTACGGCTCTCTGGTGGACGCAATGCTCTCTGCAATGGGCTGGCAGGCCACTGATGTAATCGGCGAAATTGCCGATCAAAATATTGTAGTGCGGGCCGAGAAGGCCGCTGCCACAGCGGTGATGGCAGGCTGTAAAACGGAGTATGGGTCGCTGCTGCGAAGCCTGTCTCAAGCCCTGCTCGACCCGAAATTTAATATAGGCGGTGTCGAGGTCACTACAGGCGGTGCAGCTGTCTTAGTCATTGTCAGTGGGCCTGTTGTCGAGCAGTTGGGCTTTGAGCATGGCGCCAATGCGCTCGGTGCCAACAACCGAGCCAATGCTACCGTGGGGCGATTTGCCCAAATGATGCGTCACTTTTGTGGCAGTGGTGGTGGCGTATTGACGCCTCATGGCACAGTGGGTCATCCCGGCAGATTGAGTTTTTGCATTGCCGAACATCCATCCACTGAATGGGGGCCATATCACACCCAGCACGGTTTACCCGCAACCACCTCAGCAGTATCTATTATGTCGGCTGAGGGTCCGAACTCTTGCAATAATCACTATGGTGAAACCGGTGCCAGTATTCTCGATACCATTGGCGACTGCATGAATCACTATGGCCAAACAGCCTGGTATTACCGCTCCGGCGGTTTTGTTGTGGTGATCCCACCGGATCATATGGCGTTGGTTAAAGAGCAGTTTTCTCGGGAGCAGGCAGCGCAATATATTTATGATAATGCTCGGCGTCAAACAGACGATTTAATTAAAGCCGGCCGTATCGCCAAAGATCCGATTCCCTATGCTGAAGTTGAAGAGCACAGTTTGCGGTCGCCGTTAAAGAGTTTAGAGCAATTATCTTTTATTGAATGTGGTGGCGAAGGCGGCCGCTTCTCGGCGGTGATACCGCGCTGGGTTGGCAGCCAGCAGGTGGTCTCTGTGGCCATAGAAGAAGTCAAAAAATAGCTTAAAGTAATCTTAAAGAGGTTAGCGATGACGGAAAAAACAAACCCATTAGATACCCAAAAACTGCCGGTTAAGCAATTGATCAGCTGTGGCGATATCAGCTGCGAGCTCTTGGTGGATCCCATTCCAAGGCCCGCACCTGAGCCGATCAACGTGCGGCTCAAACCCAAGCTCTCGCGAGTGGTTTTGGTCGATCACCATAAACCTAACTCCATGGCGATTCTTAAGTTGACTCAAACTATTCTGCGCCAGCGGGGAGTCGAGGTTAATGATGAAATCCTGGTCAAAGACGATGCCAGCCGGCCTATGACCGCAGCCATGCTCGACTCGCTCTCCCAGGAGGGGGGGCTGGTTCTCTGCGGAATATCCGACTGAGGCAGTTGTTCGTCGGGCAGTTCGCTTGACTCTATAGCATTACAGCGAATCGGCGTTGCCGGGTTCGCCATTTTGACCGAGCCCTTTGCGGGCCAGGTAGATCGGGCCATGGTTTATCAACCATCTGATATTCCGTTACCCGCGATTGTTATTAATCATCCGACCCAGATGGTCGAGGATAATATTTTATATCAGCGCGCTGAACAGATAGCCGATGCGGCACAGCGTTTATTAAACAACGAGAGACCCTAATGACAAACTTTACTGAAACTGGATCCGGCCCTAGTGATCAAGCTAAAAACCAAGCCTTGTCTATTTTGGGTACAGGCATTTATTTACCCCCGGCGAGACCAGTACGGGAAATTGTTGCTGAAGCAGGTAGTGCTGACACCAGCATTTATGAAGGCTGGAATAATGTCTGTCATGCTCTAGAGGATGATCATCCAAGCAGCATGGGCGGCAAGGCACTTAAAGCTGCGCTGGCGGACGCTGGGGTTGATCCCGCAGAGGTTAAATTAGTTATTTTCGCTGGCATGTCGCGAGATTATTTACCCTCCTGGTCGGTGTCGGCTGAGCTGATAACGCTTGCCGGTATGAGCAGTTCCTGCAACTGCATTGATCTCACCGTTGGCTGTATGGGTGCCCTGAGTGCTCTGGATATGGCCCAGGGATGGTTGGCCCTGCGTGGCGGTGGCGTTGCTGCAGTGGTCACTGCTGAGCGATGGTCTTACACTGTCGATCACAGCGCCAGTGAAAGCTATGGTCTCTGGGCACATGCAGACGGTGGCGCAGCAACCATTGTCGGCATGAATACAGAGCACTCGGCAAAAGGCCTGTTTTACGGTGCCGAATTTGTCAGTCAGAGTGACCTAAATGGCGCTGTATTGGTGGAGTACGGCGGCACGCGTAAACCCACAGCCCCGGAAGGCGAAACGCCCTTTGAACGCAAGTTTATCGGTGTCGAAGGTGTGGATATGCGGGAGCGATATGCCCTCGGTTATCAAAGCAGTTATCAAGCGTTAAAAGAGCGCTTTGGTGTTGTGCCCAACCATGCACTCTGCAACCAAACATCGAATCTTTTTATGTTGCTGATCGCCAGTGTCATTGAAATGCCCATAGAGAACTTTATGATAACCGGCCATGACACTGGGCATGTCGGTTCAGCGGATATATTAATTGTGTTGGATAAATTACTGAAGTCTGGCGGCTGTCACCAACCCTATCTGATGGCCGGCAGCACGCCCTATGCCTTCGGCTCGGGTCTGTTGATGCCTGCAGGGTAAATGCCTCTAGCTTAAAGCCCACTGTGAATATCCTCGGCGCCAAGATGAGAGACTTATGAATCGAAGTGAGATGGCAAATAATCTGAAGCGGCGCCTGCCATCGGTCGATAGCGTGCTGCAAGAAATGGCCGATGTGATCCATTTACGCGGCCACTCAGAAGTGAGTAAAGTGGTTGGCAGCTGCATAGATGGGCTGCGTCACCAGATTACTCAGGGCGCCAATCCTGCGATAAGTGTCGACGGAATTCGACAGGCTAGCATTGGACAGCTAGAAGCAAAAAACCACCCATCTCTCAAACCGGTTATAAATCTGACCGGTACGGTTTTACACACTAATTTGGGCCGTGCAGTATTGCCCCAGGAGGCCCTAGATGCGGTAGCCAGAGTGGCGGGAGCGCCGAGTAATCTGGAGTTTGACCTTACACAGGGCGGCCGTGGCGAACGCGATAGTCATATAGAAGCGTTGATATGCGAACTCACCGGAGCTGAGGCAGCCACGGTGGTTAACAACAATGCGGCGGCGGTATTACTGACGTTAAATACCCTGGCCAGCAAACGCGAGGTGCCGGTGTCACGGGGCGAATTAGTTGAAATTGGTGGCTCGTTTCGCATACCTGAAGTGATGCTGGGATCCGGTTGTCAGCTTGTGGAAATCGGCGCCACCAACCGCACCCATCTCAAAGATTATGCTGCAGCCATAGGGGATAACACAGCCCTATTATTAAAAGTGCATACCAGTAACTACCGCATAGAAGGCTTCACAGAATCCGTGTCAGAGAGTGATCTGGCAGCATTAGCTCAGCAGCATCAGCTACCATTGGTTGCGGATTTGGGCAGTGGTAGCCTGATTGATTTTGCTGCCCTGGGATTGCCGCATGAGTCCACCGCGGCGGAGTCGATCGCCAATGGCGTCGATATCATCACCTTTAGTGGCGACAAACTATTGGGTGGCCCTCAATGTGGCATTATTGCTGGCCGCAAAGCGCTGATTGATCAGATAAATCGGAACCCTCTAAAGCGCGCCTTGCGGCTCGATAAAATGACTCTGGCGGCCCTGGCTGAAGTACTCAAATTGTACCGAGACCCTGGCAGTCTAGTAAAAAAACTCCCCACCCTGCGTTACCTTACACGTCCCCTTGCTGATATGCAGAACCAAGCCCAGCGCCTAGTTCCAGGGGTCCAGGCGGCGCTATCCAAGACCTTTCAGGTAGGCAGCAAAACAGGCTACAGCCAGATTGGCAGTGGCGCCCTGCCTGTGGAAACACTTGAAACTATTGTTCTCTCTATTGCGCCACTCGAACCCTGCGACAGTGCCATACGCAAACTGTCGGACGCGTTGCGAGCACTGCCCTGTCCAATTATTGGTCGCATCCACAGGGGCGAACTGCTCCTCGACTTACGCTGTCTGGATGATGAAGATAATTTTCTCCGACAGCTGCATTTGCTAGCTGGCGTTTAGAGTGATCGTTGCCACAGCCGGCCATGTGGATCATGGCAAGACATCATTGGTTAAGCAGTTAACCGGGGTGGATACGGACCGGTTAGAAGAGGAAAAGCGTAGAGGCCTGTCGATAAATCTAGGCTTTGCCTATCGCAAAATTGATCAGCAAATCAGTATCGGATTTATTGATGTGCCCGGCCATAAAAGTTTTATCAACACCATGATCTCCGGTATCAGTGGTATTGACCTAGGCATGTTGGTCGTCGCCGCTGACGATGGGCTTATGCCCCAGACTCTTGAGCATTTGCAGATCATGAGTCTGCTGGGAGTGAAGCAGACAATAGTCGTGATCAGTAAAATCGACACTGTCGACAGAGCTATCATTGACGCTCTGAGATGCATTCTGCTTGAGCTATTGCCCCAGAGTCAGCTATTTGAAATCTCCAATATTGCCCAAGCTAGCCACAGTGGTATTACAACACTGCAACGTTTTCTCGACGATCGAGCCAGGTTGTCATCGCCGAGAAATAGAGATGGCTTATTTAGGATGTCCATCGATCGTGCCTTCAGCCTTAGGGGAATAGGTTTGCTGGTTACCGGCACAGTTGTCGACGGCAGCGCAAGTGTTGGCGACAGCCTGCGCCTGCTATCGGCATCAGGCCGATCATCAACTGTTAGAGTGCGGAGTATCAATGCGGATAACCAACCGGCCGAAGAGGGCATGGCTGGCCAGCGCTGCTCTTTTAATCTTGTCGGTGATTTCGATAAACAGTCGGTTGCGCGAGGAGATTTTTTATCGGCAAAAAATTGTATTGAACCCAGCCATCGATTTGATGGGCGTATAGAGATAGCGCCTGAGGTTAGCTTTCCGATCAAGCATATGATGCCGGTTAAGATCTATCTTGGCGCACGGCGCGTTGCGGGGAAAATATTTATTTTAAAAACACAGTCAAAGCAAGAGGCTAATAGCGCACGACACTTAGTCGCAGCTGATAATGCGCTGGTACAAATTGTCTTGCAGAAGACTCTAATGGTCTGCCATGGCGATCGTTTTTTAATTCGCGATGACAGTGAAAGCATTAATTTGGCCGGCGGCACTGTGTTAGTACCCCAAGCATCGCCGTGGCACCGAGGTCAATTAGAACGCCGGGCATGTCTCGCCGCTATGGAGCAAGATGATGCTTCAGCGGCACTGGTTAATATTGTTTTAGACTGTAAGCAACCTGTAGATATTGCTCAGTTTATGGGTCGCTGGAATATCGCTGAAAAGCACAGCGAAGCTTATCTACTAGATCCCCGCCTACAGCAGTCCTCAAAAATAATTCAACTAGATGGGCGAAACTATCTCGCGTCATCAGAGTGCTTGGAGCAAAAAAAGCGCCAGCTCTGTGAGCGCTTACAGAGCTGGCATCATGATCATCCAATGGCAGCGGGGGTGCTAGCAGCCGACTTGGCCGGTCGCCTCAAGACTGAGATCGATCTGCTTTTTAGACTTGCCCTTGCCGATTTATTAAAAGATACCCGTATCTCTGTTAACAATGGGCTCTTAAGCTTGGCTGGCCATAGACCGACTCTGTCTTCTCAGATTCAGCAGCGCTGGTTTATAGTCAGTAATATCTTGCGTCAAGGGGGATTTCAGGTTCCACTGCTGTCTGAGATCGAAAAAGCAACAGGCTTAACGACCAAGCAGTTATCGGCATTGATAATACCTGCATTAAAAAGCGGAGATCTTGTTCAGCTCAGTCAAAAACGCTATATGCTGTGTGAAACCAGAGGCGCTATTGAAACAGCCATAATTGAGCTCGCGAAGCACCGCCAATGTTTTACAGTTATTGATGCAAAGGCTCAGTTGGGACTCGGCAGAGGTCTGACAATAGAGATTTTAGAATACCTTGATTCCGTTCAGTTTACTCGCAGGCAGGGTGACGGACGAGAGCTGTTTTTTTAACATAACTGTTTTGTCGATAAGTATGTTTGTCTGATACTGGAAGGGCGACGTCCCCGGTGGGACGCCTGGTTTTCAAAACCAATGAGACGCTGATAAAGTGTTTGGTGGGTTCGACTCCTACCCCTTCCGCCATCTTTTTTTGATCGCGCCCTAAACCTAAAATTCGAGGCCTGTTGTGTCCACAAATAAACTGGTTCAGTCGCACCCTCTCAGTGAGGCTATCTATGAAGGGGTCTTGGAGACACCTCCATGGACTAGTTTGCTGAAATTACTCGAGCAGTATGTCTCAACACAAAGCGCCTCTCTGGTAATTCGCCGTCCCACAGAGGAAGGTCCCGGATCAACTATTACATTGTTTGATAATCAAGATGCGCTGCAGAATTTTCAAACCAATAGCTACAGAGATTCACCCTTTGCTGAGCTGCCAGAAGGTAAGGTGTTTTGCCTCAATGATCGAGTTACCCAGCGTGAATTGGAAGATTTAGATCACTATAAGTATTTCCTCAAAGTTTATGATGTCACCGATATCATGGGTTTTGATATTTGTGACAACAACTACGACAACCACAGTAGGTTGCGGCTGCGGGTTGTTCGCATGGGGGATGAACCAAAATTTTCCCGTGAGGATAGGGCGCGCTTGGCGACCATTATTCCGTTGATGAAAAACGCCCTGGCGATCTATTCTCGCATGGAGATCGGTGGTGTGAGCCAAGAGATCTATCAACAGCTGCTCTCTTCCATGGGTATTGCCTGTTTTATTCTCGGGGCAAACTATGAGGTGATGGCGAAGAATTATTTGGCCGAAATGGTACTGAGTAATAAAGATGGCCTGTCGATGGCGGGTAAAAAGCTACGCTGTGTCGATAAAGATGATCAATTAGCACTGACGACTATTTGCCAGAACATTCGTCAGAATATTGCCCAGGGAAAGTCGCAACAGCAACCGGATAAATTTACCATTAATCGGCCGCAGGCCGGCAGCACTTGGGGTGTCTTAATACGCCCCGTAGACAGCGGCGATTTTATGGGGGCGGAAAATAACCCGGAACTGTTGCTGCTGTTGCGGGATTCAAATCGCCGTCAGTTACCGACACCCAGTTTATTGATCGATATCTTTGGCGTGACTCTGGCCGAGGCGCGACTAACGCTAAAATTACTCGAGGGTTTGAGCTTGACCGCAGCTGCTGAAGCACTTGGGGTCTCTCGCAATACGGCGCGCACACAGTTGAGTTCGGTTTTTTCTAAGACCGACCTCAACAGTCAGACACAGCTGGTGAAATTAGTCTCAGATGTGCTGAGCGATCATTGGCTATAGCGCACTGTTGCGGCCACCGGCTCAACCACAACCACTGTGCTAATTCATGTAGGCCTGGCCACCATCAAGGGCGATGCTTTGGCCGCTGATATAGGAACTCTCGGGGCAGCAGAGCAATGCGACAAAATCACCAATGTCTTTTTCACAGTCACCAATACGGCCCAGGGGAATGCTTTTAACAAATTGCTCGGCCTCTGCTGGTCGATGCTTGATCCACTTTTCCAGCGCCGGCGATTTGGCGTGGGGCAAAATATTGTTAGCCCGAATATTGTCAGCGCCCCACTCAGAGGCAGCTGCCCGAGTCAGTGCGCGAATCGCATCCTTTTCCGCAGCATAGACACCGTAGTTACTCATGTCCCAGCGTTTCGCTGCGCTACTGGCCATATTGATAATGCTGCCGCCGCGAACTTTGAGGTGGGGGTGACAGAGTTGCATCAGTTTTAGGCTGGCCATGGGGCCGGTTTGAAAAGCCATTTGCACCTGTTGAAGATCTTGCTTGAGCAGCGGGCCAATAGAGGTGGCCACAGCATTATTAACTAAGATATCGATGCGGCCAAAGCGTGCGACGGTTTTTTCAACCACAGATTCGAGACTCTCAAGTCGGCTGACATCAGACTCCAGCGCCATACAGTCCAAACCCGTTTGAGCGCTGATAGCGTCGCAGGTTGTCTGACATTTTTCCAGAGTGCGGCCAACGGCAACCACGCGCACGCCTTTTTTAGCCAGAGCTAGGGCGATGCCCTGGCCTATACCCTGGCCGGCGCCGGTAATGATTGCAACATGGTCTTTCAAAGCAGCTTGAGTCATAGAGTTACCTTTGTCTTAAACCTTATTGACCTGATTTCAGGTCTAGTTTGTATTCGCTGAGATGATTGACTAGCAGGCTAGTCATATCGATAAAACGGCTGCTACTTTCCGTCAGTGCCGCTATATGCTCGGCCAGTTGTTCCGCGTTTTTCGCGTTAAAGAAAATCTCTGCACTGCTGAGGGCGCCTTCGGGGAAGTACTCTTCAACCAGGCCATCATAGTCAGCACTATTGTTAACCTTGGCCTCGGTAATTAAATGCTGCCTGTAGCCCAAGGTTGACTGTGTAACGCAGGCAATGGTGGCGTGCTCCTGACGCCAGTAGCTCACGGCATTTTCTCTTCTTGTATCTCTACCCAGCCTAAATAGACAAACTTGCAGGCTACCTGGGGTTCTTCGGTCACTACTACTTTGCTGCAAAGCCTCAGGTGACAGCACCTCTGTCGATTCGACACTGTAGACACCCAGCACGGGCCAGGCTGGCACCAGTTGCTCCATATCGACGACTTCAGTCTGGAGTTGTAAGCTGAGCAGCGCCTTTAATTTATTCTCCAGTCGCGGCTGTCGCCAGCGGCTGCCATTGGCAACTGCGCTGTCTTCAATGGCTAAATAAGCTGAGACAATAGATCGCTCAGTGCCGTGCCGTTGCCAGTGCTGATTGAGCAGTTGTTCCAGGTCAGCGATATTATTGCTGGGCAATTCCTCAAACAGGCACTTGATAGTCAGACTCATGGCATTAGCCTCTAGGGCCTATGCATCCGCATATTAGCAACCGCATGCTATTTAATAGCCACACAGCTGGGCGAAGCGCTCGCGATGAAAGCTGCTGTCGCCCATTATCTGATTGCAAACCCGGGAGCGCTTGAGAAACAGACCTATATCGACTTCGTCGGTAATACCCATGCCGCCGTGCATTTGCACTGCTTCATTGCTCATTTTTTGATAGCAGTCGATGGCCAATACTTTTGCATGACTGGCTAACTTAGCCACATCCTGCTGCTCCTGATCTATGGACGACAACCCTTTGTAGACAACACTTTGAGCCAGCTCCAGTTGACAAAATAGCTGTGCACAGCGGTGCTGGAGTGCTTGAAAGCTACCAATCTTGACGTCAAATTGCTCGCGATCGTTGAGATAGGCGAGGGTTCTTTGCAACAGCTCTCGAGCGCCGCCGAGCATTTCTGCGCTGAGAGCCAAGGTGGCGCGATCGAGAATCGGGCCAACAAAGTCCCAAGCGTGATCTGGGGCGCCGATAATTTGTTGCTGATCAACGGCCACTTGGTCAAAGTTAATCTGCGCAAAGCTGTGACCATCGACACTGTGAATACTGTTAACTGTAACGCCCGCAGTATCCCGGGGTACAAGAATCAGAGAGAGTCCGTCTGTGCCCTTTGAGTCGGCCAAAGAGCGCGCGACAACGAGAAAATCAGTGGCACCGGGACCATTGAGTACAAAGCTTTTTTCACCCTGCAGCAGACCATTGTTCAGCGACGCTGCGGTTGCTGCAGGATTGAAGCGCAGACCCTCATCGCAGGCAAAGGCAAGATTGCGAGTTCCGGCGACAACCTCGGGCAGTAAATCACTGCTGTGATGATCATCGGCGGCTTCAACCAGTGCCGCGCCAATAACAATACTCGACAACATCGGCGTCGCTGTGAGATGTCGACCTATCTCTTCCATAACCGCGCCCAGACCCATCCAGCCGAAGCCGAAACCGCCGTGCTCTTCTCTTAGAACGATGGAAGAGACACCGAGATCAATCAGCTCCTTCCAGAGGCTGCTGTCAAAGCCCTGTGGGTTGGGATCGTCGCGTAATTCACGCAGAGCGGCGACCGGCGCGCGCTGACTCAAAAAGTCGCGAATAGTACTGTGGAGTAAGCGCTGTTCTTCATTTAAAACCATGGTAGTGCTCCTTTTTCGCTCAGGCGGGCAAGCCGAGCGCGCGCTTGGCAATAATGTTTAATTGAATTTCAGAGGTGCCACCGGCGATGGTGTGAGCTTTGTTATAGGCCCAATTTTGCACGATATTGTGCTCCCGAGGTGTGTGACTCTGCTCCTCCCAGCTGAGGCCATGATTGCCGAGAATCTGCAGTAGCAGTTCGTCTTTTTGCTGCATGGCATTGGTGCCCAGATACTTTACCGTTAGGGGTAAGCCTGGGTCGACTTGCTTGCTGCGGTACTGAAAAAACAGCCGCTCGTTGAGATACTCCAGCGCTTCGGCAGTCATCAGTTGATCGGTGATACGAGAGCGGATGCTGCTGTCATTGAGCTTACCGCTCTCGTCCATGCCAATATATTGCGTGGCTAGCTCGACCAGACTTTCATCTGCGCGCTGAACAATTGATTCCATGGTGGCCATCAGTTTGCGCTCGTGCTTGAGAAGTTCTTTGGCCACCGCCCAGCCGTTGTTGAGCCCGCCGACAATATTTTCTTTGGGGACTTTTACATCGTCAAAAAAGGTTTGGCAAAACTCAGATTCACCGCTGATCAGTTCGATCGGGGTGGTCGACACACCAGCTGAGCGCATATCGATCAGCATAAAGCTAATGCCTTCATGTTTGGTGCCACTAGAATCAGTGCGCACTAGCGCGAATATCCAGTCCGCCTTGTCTGCCTGGGTGGTCCATATCTTGGTGCCATTAACCAGGAAATGATCGCCCATATCCTCGGCCCGGGTCTTTAAACTGGCGAGATCGGACCCGGCGGCGGGTTCAGAATAGCCCTGGGCCCAGCGTATATCGCCGCGCACGATTTTAGTGATGTGCTCTTGTTTTTGCGCCTCGTTGCCATGCACCAACAGAGCGGGCCCAAGCATCCATAGGCCGAGATCATAGAGCGGTGGCCGGCAATTCATGCGCGCCATTTCTTTCTCTAAAACTTTTTCTTCATCACTGCTCAAGCCGCCACCGCCATATTCTGTTGGCCAAGTGGGTGCGGTCCAGCCCTTGTCGCGCATTCGCTCAAACCACAACTTCGCGTCCGGGGTGGCAAACACACGGTCGCGGCCAGCCCAGATCTGTTCGTCTTTAATCACTGGGCGACGCTGTGAGGCCGGGCAGTTCTCTTCCAACCAAGCACGGGTCTGCTGGCGGAACTCATCAATTGGGGACATAGTAACTCCTAGTTAGGTATTTCAATTTGGTTGCTCTGCTCGACCAGTTGCGTTCTCAGCAAGCCTTTGAGGCTGGCCAGGTGCTCCTGTTCAAAGGGCATTTTCGGTTCCAGTGTGCAGTCGACAGCAAAGCCGGCTAAAAAACGGTGAGCAAAGCGTATTGCCTGACTAATGGTTTGGTGGCTTTGTTCATTTTTATGGAAAAAATCCTGCAGCCATTCAAGGCTTAGGGCACTGGCTTCTGCGGGCCTAAAATTATGAAGGTCGAGAGCCATATCGCTGTCTCGATGGGCCATTAATATTTCTTGAAAGGCAAAATAGAGGTCACTTCTGTAGTGCGCCCAAATAGCATCTATATAGCAGTCAATGCGTGTTGTCAGATTGCCTCGGTGCAGTGCCGGGCTGTTAATGCGCTCGAGATAGACCCTGTAGGCACGCTCCAAAATAGCCTGAAGTATTTCGTTTTTACCGCCGAAATGGTGCTGCACGGCTCCCCAGGTAATCCCGGCTCGAGCGGTAATGGCACTAGCAGATGCAGCCCTGAGCCCCGACTCCCTAATAATGCTGACAACCGCATGGATAATTCTATCTCGAGTCGCTCTGGCTTTTTGCGCCTGCAGGGAGTTGCCGCGTGTATCAAGCGGCACGGCAATCACTTCAGCTGTCTGCATTGGCTGCTTGGCGATCGATAAACTGCTGTTTAATCTGCTGCTTAAGAGGCTTTTTGGTGGCATTGCGCGGCAGTGTTTGAGCGCTAATATAAATATGCTGTGGCACTTTAAAGGCGGCCAGATGCTTGCTGCAATGGGCTTGGATATCAGCGCTGATCAGGGATATTTCTCCGCTGCAGACAATGGTTGCGGCCACCTCTTCACCAAAGCGGTCGCTGGGTATTCCAAAAACGGCGGCCTCTTGGCAGCCGTCGAGAGACAGCAGGCAGTTTTCAATTTCGGCAGGATAGATGTTTTCTCCACCGCGAATAATCATATCTTTTACGCGATCGCAGATAACCAGTATGCCGTCGGCATTCAGATAACCCACATCGCCAGTTTTAAACCAACTATCAGAAAAGTCATCCCCAGAACCGTCGCCGCTCACATAGGACTGAATACAGGTGGGTGACTTAATCCAAATCTCTCCTGGCTCACCATCAGCTACAGGTTGACCTGCTTCGTCGCGAAAACTGCTTTCGATAATCGGACTGAGAAACCCTGCTGTGCCGGGAAATTGCCGCATTAATAAGCCAGTGAAGGCCGCGCCAGTACCGCCGGTCTCGGTCAGCCCCCAGCCAGCGCCAGGCATTGAGTTAGGGAGTTTACGTTGGTACAGATCGGCAAGTGCCGAGGGCGTGGCTGCGCCACCGGCACTGATATTACTAATAGGACTCAGGTCGAGTTTGTCTATATCTGGGTGCTGCAGCAAATCCAGCAGCATGGTCGGCGCACCCATGAGCACAGTAATGCCCTCATCTTTGATAAGGCGATAGGCTTCGTCCACATCCCATTTGTACATCAGGTGAATGGCACGACCATATTTCAGGTTGACCAAAAACTGCGAGTACAGGCCGCTAATATGAAACAGCGGCACGCTGAGCAAGGTTTTTGCTGGAACAGCAGACGCCATTTGCTTGGTCATAGCCTCGATATTGGTCATATAGGTTGCAGCACCAATAAACTCAATATTGAACAGTGCTTGGCAGGCGCTGTAATGGTCAAAAAGAACCCCTTTGGGACGGCCAGATGTGCCGGAAGTGAACAGCATGATCGCTGGGTCTTCGGGATTCGATGTCACCTCGGGTGCGCTGCTATTAGTGCTGTCGTCCAGTTGCCAGAGGCTTGCTCCTGGCGCGCAGTCGCCTTTGGGTTCGACAACAATGGCGCTTATGGCGGGCAACTTGTGTTCGATAAATTGATAGCGCGGCCAATCGCAGATCACCAACTTGGCTTCACTGTCGTCCAGTCCTTGGCTGAGCTCTTCCTCGCGCCCCCAGCTATTGAGCGGAACGGCGACGGCACCGCAACCGAGAATAGCGACAAAAGCAATCATCCACTCTGGGCAGTTGCGCATGGCTATGGCAATTTTGTCGCCCTTTTGAATCTGTTGTTGGACAATTAATAGGCTGCGCAGTCTGTCTACCTGAGCAAAAAAATCTGCAAAACTCAGAGTTTTTCCCTGATAGGTAACAAAGGGTGCAGTATCAAACTGGCGTCCTTCGTTGACTACAGCTAAGAGGCTTTGCGCGGCGTTTTTATAGGCTTTGAAAGCAGTGCCATTGGCTACAGAGTCGATGATCTCAAAGGGGGCGCCGGTAGAAGTCAATTGACTTACGGCGCTGTGATAGGTGGCACTCGACGCTGGCATAGTGATGATCTCTCATGAGCTTTTTATTATTTTGCGGCGCTGCACTAAGAACGGTGTGCAACCTGCTTATAGTTTTTAAAAGTATCCAGAAAAAAACATTTCAGGACAAATGTTTTTTGCCCTGCTGTATCGTCCAGATGCACTATGTCGCTCTTGGGAGAAATACAGACGCGGTAAATGAATCGCGCAATAATAGGACTTCTAAGACCACAGGACTCGACCCATGCAAACACGTTTAACCGATATGCTCGGCTGCCGTTACCCGATTATTCAAACGGCGATGGGCTGGGTGGCTGAGGCTAAATTGGTCGCGGCGACAACTAATGCAGGTGGGTTCGGGTTTTTGGCCGGTGCAGTGATGACCGCGCAAGAAGTAGAGCAGGGGATTCTTGAAATTAGAGCCCTGACCGATGGCCCCTTTGGTGTGAATTTTCATATGTATATGGCACAGGCACCTGAGATTGTTGATCTCTGTGTCAAATATGGCGTTCGCGCAGTGAGCTATAGTCGCTCGCCGGTACCTGCCCTGATCGAAAAGTTGAAGGCTGCTGGCATAGTTTGCATACCCACAGTAGGGGCCACAAAACATGCGGTCAAAGCGGTGACTTTGGGTGCCGATGCGCTTGTGGTGCAGGGCAGTGAAGGTGGCGGACACACAGGTGCTGTTGCCTCGACCATACTGCTGCCGGATGTATTGGCCAAGGTGCAAGTTCCAGTTATTGCTGCTGGTGGCTATCGCGATGGTCGTGGATTGGTCGCGGCCCTGGCCATGGGTGCAGACGGCATTGCCATGGGAACACGGTTTTTGATGACGGCAGAGTCGCCAGTGCCTGAATTGACCAAAGCCAACTACACCAATGCCGCGCCCGAGCAAATTCAAATCAGTACCAAACTCGACGGCCTACCCCAGCGCATGATCGACAATCCCTGTCTCGACAAACTCAACCATACCTCGACTCTGGGAATGTGGTTGCTGGCGGTAAAAAATGGTCTAGCGTTTTCCCGTGGCGCCAACGCGTCACTGCTATCCAGTCTTAAGTCTGCCTGGGCGATTAGTCGCACCGGCGATCTGAGTTGGGCGCAGACCCTGATGGCCGCCAATGCGCCGATGATGATTCAAGAGGCGATGGTGAGCGGGCATCCGGATAGAGGTATTTTGCCCAGTGGTCAGGTCGCCGGGATTATCTCTGATCTGCCGACTGTCGAGGCGCTGATTGCATCGATTGTCGCTGAAGCCGATCAGGCTATCCATGAGCTCAAGGCACGTGCTGCTGCCCCCTCTACTTTCAACCAAACACAGGATTAACCCCATGGCTTTTTCGGTTGTTGTCAACGCTAATATTGCAGAACTTATTTTTTCTAAACCGCCAGTCAATGCCTTCGATAGCAGCGAATGGGCGGCCATTGCTGCTTCGCTTGACACACTGGGGCGCAATGACGACGTCCACGTTATTGTGGTGCGCGCCGAGGGACGTGGTTTTTGCGCTGGTGTCGATATCAAAGAGTTGGCCGCGGATAGCAATAAAATTCTCAGCGTAAACAAAGGCAACTACGATACCTTCGCCGCCATTCACCGCAATCCTAAGCCGGTAATTGTGGCGCTTCACGGTTTTGTTCTCGGAGGTGGTATTGGCATCGCCGGGGCGGCTGATATTATTGTGGCGTCGGAATGCGCACGCTTTGGCGTACCTGAAGTGGATCGCGGCGCCCTCGGCGGCGGCGCCCATTTGCAGCGTATGTTCCCAGTGCAAAAAGTGCGCTATATGTATTTTACCGGCGAGTTTATTGACGCTCAGGAAGCTTATCGCCTAGGTGCAGTGGAGGCTGTGGTGCCTTTATCTGATCTGCGTGACAGGGCAATGGCGATCGCCACCAGTATTGCCGAAAAGTCTCCCGCCATGATCAAACTGGCAAAAGAGGCTTTGACCGGTATTGAAGATGGAAACCTCGAGGACAAATATCGCTGGGAGCAGGGCTTTACGCTCCAGGCCTACAAAGATAAAGACTCTCAGGAAGCCCGAGATGCCTTTGTTGAAAAGCGCGACGCTCAGTTCGACTAGCGGTAAACAAAGGCTGCAGATCAATGATTAAGTTGGCTTTAGACTACTCCCTTTACCGGTAACAGCGCTGCCCTAAGAGCTGCAGTGCTGTTCTTTAGTCCGGTTAAGCGGCCTTGTTTAAGACATCTTTGCCATCATCGATTCGCGCAAGTTAATTTGATCGCCAGTCAAAGCAAAGCCCTTTACCGACTTCTCTCCCTTGGCGTCTGTAGCCAAAAAGTATCCTGCATAGCCCGCCTCTGAATTGACCTCCACATGCCACTCACCTGGACAGTCCCGAGGTGCCGGCACAACCATAACCGGATATAGAGTCGTCTTAATGGCCACTGGCATAATGCTGTAGTGCACGGCCGAGGGCTCGCCAGCCAGGGTTTTTGCCAGTTGACGGGCACAGTTCATCAGCGGCGCCACATAGTAGAGCAGTTGGCCGTCAACCTCGGCGCAATCACCCAAAGCATAGATATTGGGATCACTGGTGCGGCAGTAGCTGTCGGTGCAAATGCCACGCTTGACCTCAAGCCCAGCGGCGGCAGCCAGCGCTGTATTGGCTCGCACCCCAATTGCCGACAGGACAATATCTGCCTGTACTGTCTCGCCATTGTTTAACTGGGCAATTACGCCGCTGCCCTGACGATCTATGCGTTGCACAGTTGTGCCGAAGTGGAAACGTGCACCGGCTTTTTCCAGGGCGGTTTGAACGCCTTTGGCGGCCTCTTGAGGCAGCAGGGTTCCGAGTACGCCGGGCATTGGATCCACGGCGTCAATCTGCAAGCCAGCTTGCAGCAAGTCATTGCTGTATTCAGCGCCAATTAAACCCGCACCTATCACCAAGACCCGCTCTTTGCCGGCTACGGCGGCACGAAATTTTGCATAATCGCTGAGATCATTGACCGTGTAAACCAAGTCTAGTCCGCCACCCTCAAGAGGTGCCTGTATGCACTGAGCACCCAGGGCTAAAACTAATTCACCATAGGCAATGCTGCGATCGGCCAACTGCACCAACTTGGCTTGGCGATCTATGGCTTCGACTCGGCTGTGGCTGAAGAGCTGTAAATTGTAATCCCGAGCCATGGTTGCGGCATCGGCAGAGACCATGGCTTCGGCGGAGCGATTTTTACTAAAGCCGGTGGAAATCTGTGGTTTCGAGTAGAAGCTACCATCGTCGGCACAGACTAGCGTAATCGGGCGTAAGGAGTTGTGCTGCCTAAAGGCTTTCACCAGGTTGTAGGCGGCGAGTCCTGCGCCAATAATCACTAGGGGCTCTTGTTGATTTTGGTCTTGAACTTGATTGTCGCTGGATGTGCTGGCAACACTGACTCTTTTCATCTCAACCATCTCGAAGTCCTGCTTGCCAACCCCGCAGTCTGGACACAGCCAGTCCTCGGGAATATCCTCCCAGCGGGTGCCGGGGGCAATATTGTCCTCGGGCAAACCCAGTGATTCATCGTACTGCCATCCACAGACCAGGCACTCCCAGACGCTGTAATCGGTTTCAAGCGCAGTAGCTAATTCGGTCTGTTGGACTGGAATAGTCGTCTCTTCTGCCGCTTTAGCGGCGACCGCTGTGTCGTTGGCCGAACCTGCAGCCGCAGTTATCGTGGAGGAGGGCGCGGTCACTACTTCGCTCATCTCGAAGTCCTGTTTGCCAACCCCGCAGTCGGGACACAGCCAGTCCTCGGGAATATCTTCCCAGCGAGTGCCCGGTGCAATATTATCCTCTGGCATACCCAGTGATTCATCGTAGATAAAACCGCAGATAAGGCATTCCCAAATTTTGTGGCTGGTCATTGTTTGCTATTCCTTGACAGAGATTGGGCCTTATTATGCCCATGGTGAGGCGCGGTGCATCACCCAGATAGAGTAAGTTGACTAGAACTCTGTCAATCTTGGGTTATAGCTTGGGCTTTTGACAACAAAAAAATATTGTCTAGGTCTCGTCCATATGGACGATTACCCAATTAAGCTGCCCAATATACTAGGTTTAAATTAATGTCGGAGTAACAGCACATGGCATCGTCAGTTGAATACAAATTGGGTCCCCATACCTTTCCCCGAGGCTGGTTTGTGGTGGCCGAGAGCTCTGAGTTAGATAAGGGTCCGATGGCAGTGCGGTTTTGGGGTCGCGACCTGGCCCTGTATCGCGGCGAGAGTGGTCGTCCGGTAATGTTGGATGCCTACTGCAAGCATATGGGCACTCATCTTACCGCCAGTGACTCGGCGATGATCGTCGTCAATGGTCATCAAATTGAAGGTGATTCCATTCGCTGTCCCTACCATGGCTGGCGCTACAACGCCGCCGGCGATGTCGATGATATTCCCTATTTTGAGGGTCCATGCCCGAAATCCGCGTCAATTCGTTCCTATCCGGTGGTGGACAATATGGGCTGCATTATGGCCTGGTTCGATGAGGACGGCGCTGAGCCTGATTACCCTGTTCCAATTCTGCCAGAGTGGAATGACCCTCAGTGGATTCACTGGCAGCTCGATCACCTGGGTGAACTGGACGTTCATCCCCAGGAAATTCTCGACAATATGAGTGATATTCGCCACCTGGGACCCACCCATGGTGCACCGGCAGAATATTTTGAAAATGAGGCTAAGGATCATCTCTACATTCAGCGTCAGGGCGGCCCAATGCAGCTCTATGGCGGGGTAATGCTTTACACCAGCACTTGGTATACAGGCCCCGGCATCCTGCTTTCCAAACAAGTGTTTGGCGATGCTCTTCAATACGAATTTATTGCCAATACACCAGTGGACGATGGCGTCAGCAAGTGCTGGCATGGCTGTTTAGTTAAGGCGGCTTCGACCGAGATTACTGAAGAGGATCGTGAAATGGCGCGGCAAAGTCAGGCTGGTGCTCTCGGCGCTTTTGCTACCGATTTCCAAATTTGGCGACACAAAAAACCCGCCTTGACCATTATGCAGTTAAAGACTGACGGGCCTTTCCGTGTCGGCCGCAAATGGTACTCACAATTCTATGCTGCGCGGGAGAATGTGCCCGCGATCCAAGCTGAGGTCAATGGCAGTCATCTGGTCAAAGGTGTGGCGACGCCAGAGGAGGCCAATCATGCGATTGATGACGGCCTACCTTTTTAAGGGAGAACTATATGAGTACTGAGTTAGACAGTGGCTTAGCACAGCGCTTAGTGGATGACTACTTGCGCCTGCTGGTGGCCGCTGATGCAGAGGCTATTGGCGCCCTCTATCACCCTGAGGCGTGCCTCGAAGATCCAGTGGGTTCAACGCCTTTGATTGGCCGTGAGGCGATTTTGGCATTTTATAGCAATGGTCTAAGTGGTATCGATGCCGCTGAGCTCAGTGGGCCGATTCGCGTTGCTGGCAGTGAAGTGGCTTTTGCTTTTACTCTGCATATGAAGATTAAAGATCAACTCTTCGCCATGGATATTATCGATGTGTTTGTGATTGAGGCTGAGCAGATTGTCTCGATGCGGGCATTTTGGAGTAGGGCCAATATGCGTGCTCTTTGAGCACGCCCGCTGCTTATTCTGGCAGCGCAGATTTTGTGATCCCTAAGAAAAAGTTACCAAACTCTTCAAGATCAAACTCACCAGCATCGACTGCTGGCTGACCCCTGTTTTAGCGAAAATCGAACGCAGTTGTGCGCGCGCGGTGTTGCGTGCGATACCCAGTTGCGCCGCGCTCTGGTCGAGGTTGGCGCCGTCGGCTAAATACTTTGCCAACAGTGCCTCAGCTCGGGTGAGCTTGTACAGGGATATTAAAATGCGGATATCAATATCTGAGGATTTGTCCGGAGCATTGATAAATACCATCATGTGCGGCGTATTGCTGGGCTCGACGGTTTTATCAATCATCATAGGCTTAATTAAGATTTCTAAGTCTGGTTTGCCCGAGGGTCGATCCACAGAGAGCGCGTTGACTGGCAGCGGCTGTTGATTGCGCTGGGCATCAATCACATCGTTGATATAGCCGCTGAGCTTGGTTCTGCTGGCAGGGCTCTCCAAATGGATATGCTGGTTAATAATATGAATACCATCTTTTTTACCCAGGATTTCATCCGCTATGGCGTTGCGTGTGATCACATTGCCCTTTTCGTCTAGTGTAATCACGCCAATAGCCTGCCGCGACAGGGTTTTACTGTACAGTTTACGCTCATTATCGAGTTCAATTAACTGCATGCCATTGGCGATAGAGCGCTGGATATGGGTCGATAGCATGGCGAGGAATTCGCGCACACTGGGTTCAAAATTCGCCGCTGTCTTGGGGCGACAGAAGCGCACACTAAAGCGTTGACCGTTGGCGCTGCGCAGATCAACCCCAAGCATATGGTGAATATCTAGGGGTTTCATGCAGATATTATAGAGATCGGTATCCTCTAGTTTGGAATAGGGGTGACACTCATCTAGGGAAACGACCTTTCCCCAGGGCAAATTTGTCATCAGATTGGAGGTGTAATAGCGATCTGTGTAGGGATTTTCGTGATCGTTAATAAAGGTTTTCTGAAGTTTTTCACAGGAGACGAACAGCAGTCCACCATCATCACTGGCCGGCTCGCGCATGGTAATCGAGGCAAAGTTGGCGTCAATTATGGCCCGCAGGCTGGTCAGGAACGCACTGTAGGGGTCCTCTTCGATATGGCCATCGTAGAGATTGCCTAGCAGTAGAGAAAATTCCTCAAGAGTTGGCTGTTTCATAGTCGATCTTTGTTCTTGTTGAGTAACAGAGTAAACACCTAAACAGCTATTCAATCAATATGGTTACAGACCTAAAAGCACAAGCCCTAACCCTGACGCGCTAATTCAAGAGCGACATCGTCAATTAAATCCTCTTGGCCGCCAACAGTTTTGCGGTTGGCCATTTCCAATAAAATCTTGTGGGCAGGCACGCCGTGTTTGTCTGCCGCACGCTTGGCGAACAGCAAAAACGACGAGTAACAACCGGCGTAGCCGAGTACCAGTGCATCTCGACTCAGGCGGATCGGTTCATCCATCATCGGAATAACCAGCTCTTCGGCCACATCCATCAATTTAAAAATATCCACCCCAGTGGGGATGTTCATGCGATCTAACACAGCAGCCATGACCTCCAGCGGCGTATTGCCCGCACCAGCACCAAGACCCGCTGCTGAACCGTCGATACGGTTGGCACCAGCCTCGATGGCGGCGAGAGAATTGCCTACACCCATGGCCATATTGTGGTGACCATGAAAGCCAATTTCAGTGTTTGGCGATAACTTGTCACGCAACAGTCCAATGCTCGCAGTGACATCTGGTGGCAGCATATAGCCCGCGGAGTCAGTGCAGTAAATGCAGTTTGCGCCATAGGACTCCATCAGCAGTGCCTGTTCGAGCAATTGCTGTGGCTCAATCATATGGGCCATCATTAAAAAGCCCACGGTGTCTAGGCCCATTTTGCTGGATTCCGCAATGTGCTGGCGCGAGACATTGGCTTCGGTGCAGTGGGTGGCGACGCGAATAGTGCTGACGCCACAGCCTGCGGCCATTTTTAAATGGTCCACAGTGCCGATTCCAGGAATCAGCAGCGCTGAAATCTTTGCCTGCTTAACGCTGCCCACAACAGCATTGAGATACTCTTCGTCGCTATGTGCGGGAAAGCCGTAGTTCACCGATGCACCGCCCAAACCGTCGCCATGGGTCACCTCAATTAAGGGCACTCCAGCGTCATCCAAGCCTGCGGCAATGGCAACCATCTGCTCTATCGATATCTGGTGACGCTTGGGGTGCATACCGTCGCGCAAGCTCATATCGTGCAGAGTGATTTTATTGGCTGAATCTGTCATTACACTGTCTCCTCAGGGGCGTTGTACCAGCGTGCTGCCATCATTTCTGCAGTGCGCAGACCTGCTGCCGTCATAATGTCGAGGTTGCCGGCATAGTTGGGTAGGAAATCCCCCTTGCCCTCAACTTCCACCGACACAGTGACACGGTTGCCATCAAACACTGGCGGATTGGCCATGCGATAACCTGGCACATAGGTCTGCACATCGGCAATCATACTGTGGATCGAGGCGGTGATTGCGGCCTGATCCGGGCTGCTATTAGTCAGGCAGTGAATGGTGTCGCGCATAATAATCGGTGGCTCGGCAGGGTTGATAATAATGATCGCCTTGCCTTGTTTGGCACCGCCAATATCGACAATTGCCGACGAGGTGGTGCGGGTAAATTCATCAATATTGTCTCTGGTGCCCATGCCTACAGAGGGTGAGGCCACGGTGGCAACAATCTCGGCGTAGTCAACGGCTTGCACTCGGCTTACTGCGTGAACCAGTGGAATGGTTGCCTGACCACCACAGGTGACCATATTGACATTGTCTATGGGACCATTGGCCATCAGGCTGTCGAGATTGACCGGAGGAATGCAATAGGGGCCAATGGCAGCCGGCGTCAGGTCGATCATAACGATGCCCGCGGCGTTTAATTTGCGCGAGTTCTCCGCGTGGACATAGGCAGAGGTGGCGTCAAAGGCAAAATGCACCTCATCTTGTCCCTCACTTTGGTCGCTGAGAGATTGTTTGCCGAGAGCCTCTATCAAACCATCGACACCGCCAGTGGTCACTTGTAGACCCCAGTCGCGGGCACGCTGAATTCCCGGAGACTCGTCAATGCCCACCATCCAAACCGGCTCAATAATGTCGCTGCGCAAACACTTCATCAGCAGATCTGTACCTATATTTCCCGGCCCTATAATGGCCGCTCTGAACTTTTTGCTCATGGCATTCTCTCGTTAGACAAATTGGCAGCTGACAGATGAAGTGGTGAGACCTTCTCCTGTCAGTTTGAGCGACATTGTGTCGCCGGCAACAACGGGTTCCAGGGGAACAACTGAGCCGGATAAAATAACTTCTCCAGCAAGCAGTGGAATATCAAAGGCGCCCAGGGTGTTGGCCAGCCAGACGACGGCGGTCAGCGGATTACCCTGAACCGCAGAGCCAAAACCGCGACTTAGGGGCTGACCATTTTTAAACACTTCAATTTCCAGAGCTGCAAGATCTAAACCATTGGGATCTATACGCTCATCACCCAACACATAGACACCGCAACTGGCGTTGTCGGCAACCGTGTCCTGAATCTTGATATTCCAGTCCTGAATACGCGAGTCAACCACTTCGAAACAGGGCGTGATGTAGTCAGTGGCGCGGAGCACATCCTCTTCACTGATGTTAGTGCCGCGCAAATCCTGTTTCAGAATAAAGGCAATTTCACCCTCGGCGCGAGGTTGAATCAAATTGCCGGCAACGGGAATGTCGGCACCGTTGGCATAGGCCATGGTATTAGTTAAAAAACCAAAATCTGGCTGAAATACGCCGAGCATTTTTTGCACCACATCAGAGGTAGCGCCAATTTTTTTACCCACCACCACTTCATTGCTGTCAGCCATTCGGCAGGCCAGCATGGCGCGGGAAATATGGTAGCCGTCTTCGATGTCGATAGTGGCATAGCTGTCGGTTAGGGGCGCTAAGGTAGTGCCAGCGCGTAGCGCTTGATAGAGGGTTGCGCCAAGTTGTTGGTGCTGTGCGTCAGTGAGCCCCATGCTGGTTTCCCTCGATAAATTCAAGTGCTTCACGGTTGAACATCTCAGGGTGCTCAACCATCACCCAGTGACCACATTGGCTCAGGGTAATTACTTTGATGTGCTGACATTCTGTCTGCAGTGTGAGCGCGCCGCTAATTGGGCAAAACTCATCTTCACGACCCCAAAATGCCAGTACTGGACAGCTGATCTCTTTGAGGCGGTCCGTCAGGTTAGGGATCTGCATAGTCGCCAATACCTGAGGGTTTTGCTGTTGCAAAATGTGCCAGCGCTGACTGATCAGCTGCTCGGTGACAAGGCGGTTATCGTAGACCAGTCGCTGCAGCAGGGAACCCAACACTTGGCGAGTAAATGCCGGCGAGCCCATGGGATAGGCGACCATGGCTTGAATGCCAGACATGGCAAAGTAGGCTTCGCGCTTTTCGATACCACCGGTGGCCATTAAAATCAGTTTTTCTACACGACCCGGGTGGGCCAGAGTTAGGCCCAGAGAGATCGCGCCACCTAGCGAGTTGCCAACCAGAATGGCTTGATCGATCTCTAAGTGGTCGAGCAGGTCGCGAAGATGGTCGACAAAATAATCGAGACTATAGATCGCATCTGTGGGCTTATCGGTCTCGCCGTAGCCCGGCAGATCGAAGACTACAACGCGATGGCCGGCGTCGGCAAAGGGTTGAAGATTAGCTTGAAAATTACTCCAGCCACTGGCGCCGGGGCCGCTGCCGTGAACAAATACAACTGTTTTCCCCGCGGCACTGGTCGCTGGTATTTCGATAAAGTGGGTCCGCAGTCCGCAGGGCAAGTCAACCATTTGACCAGTGGCCAAAAAACTTTGACTATCGATAATCATATAAACATATCCATATTATCGACGCCCAGTTGGGTGCTGCCCAGACCGCGGGCAAATGGTGTCGGGTTGTTGGCCACGTGACAGCGGGCAATGTGTATATCGTGCCACAGCTGCTGCAGCGGATGGTTGTTAAATACCGAGCGACCGCCGGCGGCATCAAACAATAGATCGACACCGGCAATGCACTTTTCAATTACTAGGCTGGCCTGATAGCGATACAAAATTCGCTGGTCGAGGGTTGGCTTCCAGTTATTGCTCTGCATCTCGTCAAAGTTGCGGAACATAATCGATTCCAGCTCGGCAATAATATATTTCACCTTGGCAATGCGCTCTTGGATTTCCACATCGCCAGCCAGCTTGGTCATATCTGTGGTGGCGCTGCCATTACGCGTTTCAATAAACAGTTTTAAGGCTTTTTTCAGGGCGCCAATCGCCGGTGTATTGACCACGCGAATAAAGGTCTGCGCCCAGGGCAGTCCGTACATCGGATTTTCTTGGTCGTTGACACAATTGAAACCGTCGAGCTGTTTGTGGGTGCGGTAATCGGGCACAAACACCGGCGTTTCTATCACAACATCGTTGGATCCGGTTCCCTGCATGCCCATCACATCCCAGGTATCTTCGATCTCATAATCTTTTCGCGGAACCAAAAAGGTACGGTAACCATGACTGGGCATATAGCCGCCGAGCAGCGCCCAAGAGCAGTGACCTGAGCCGGAGCTCCAGCCCCAGCGACCGCTGAGCATAAAGCCACCCTCGCAGGGTTCAGCAACGGCGCCAGCAGGATTGTAGGAGCTGCTGATCAATGTGTTGGCATCATCTTTATAGACATCGCTCTGAGCACGTTCATCCATCATTGCTAGCTGAAAAGAGTGCACAGAGATAATTCCGCACGCCCAAGCAACGCTCATATCGGATTCGGCAATGGCCATTTGCGCGGCAAAAAATTCTTGAGGCGTATTTTCGCTGCCACCCCATTTTTTCGGCAGCATCATTTTGAAAAAACCGCAGTCTTTTAATGCGTCGATCACCGGTTTGGCAATTTCGCGGTTGCTGCGAGTTTCTGCGGCATAGCTTTCAATGATTGCGCTTACGTCTGCTGTGATGGTGGTCATATTCTTGTCCTCGGAATTATTCAAAAATGGCGTTGTTACTATTCTTTTTCTCAGATATTTTTTTACGGGCTTTTTTTACGAACTATTTTTTACCGGCTATTTTTTTACGCCACAGCGCAATACTTTCCTTTAAAAAAGAGCAGCGGCTGAACTTGCTGCGGTTCATTTTGGCAGCTGTAATCCAGTACCCGGCCGACAATAATTTGATGATCACCACCCTCATAGCGATGCTCAACACGGCACTGAAAACGGGCGCTAAATTCGTTAAAAATAGGCGCTCCACCAATCCCGGTCTGCCATTCAATATCGGCAAATTTATCCGCATTGCGAGTCGCGCAAACCGTCGACAAGGCTTCTTGACCGGCGTGCAAAATATGCACAGCAAAGTGTTCATTGCGCTCGAAAGCAGCAAAGCTCTGAGCATTTTTATCGATGCTCCAGAGAATCAGTGGTGGGTCCAATGAGACAGACGAAAAGCTATTTGCAGTCATCGCCAGGGGTTTTGCCTGACCATTTCCTGACTCGCTGTCCATAGTCGTCACCACGGTGACACCTGTGGCGAAATGACCGAAGGCCTGGCGCAGTTCTTTTGCTTGTTCGTTATTCATAATGGTCTCAATGACGTTTGCAGTTTTGATGGCTCTATAGTCCCAAACACCCATCTGTTTGCGCATACCCCGAATGCATTAAATCAATGCTGGGTTCTAGCTCATTTGGCTTACAAGCGCGTTGCGTCTACTGCTGACCCACTGAGAAATCATGGCCCCAGAAGCTTGCCACAGTGCTCTCAAATACCTCGTAGCTGGCCCAGTCATCGACTGTGCGACCCTCAGCACCGTATTCCACATCGAACCCACCTGGAGATTTCATATAGAAAGACACCATATGATCGTTAGCGTGGCGCCCTAAAGTGCCTGACAAACCCACGTTGTGGGCAATACGACGATCATTGCCGCGACCCACTTCATCTATATCTTCGACTTCAGTCATGATGTGGATGCAACCTGCTGGATGGGCTACTTCAAAAAAAGCGACACTGTGGTGGCGTGAATTGCAGTGCATAAACCACAGTCGTTTAACAGGTTCGTTGGGGTCTGGGCTGAAGCGCAGTTCCATTAGGTCGGAGAGGCCAAAGCCGAGGACATTGCTAAATAGCTCAATGGTGGCGTCAAAGTTGGGTGCCGGCAATACGGCATGGCCCATACCGATTTGTCCGGTGACAAATTTACGCACACCGACTGGCGATACCAGTCGTTTAAAATCTGAAATCATTCCCCAGTAAATTTCGTGTCGGTTTCCCGATGGATCACTAAAACGCGCCAGCTGATGGACTTTGCGTGCCGCGGCAAGTTCGCTGGAACCCATCTCCACCTCGACACCGGCGTCTTTCAAGCTGCTGACAGCCTCGTCAAAACCCTGTTGATTGTTGGTTTCCCAGCCACAAAAGCCAAAGCCATCGCTATCGGCTAGTTGCACCGTGATGCGGTAGGGGTGCTCGTCCATCTTTAAATAGAGACTGCTGTCAGTAGCGCCATTGCGCTCACTGGCATCCTCTAGGCCCATTACCTGACAGCCGTATTCACGCCACTGGTCGAGGTTAGTACTATTTATACCTATGTAGCCGAGGCTTTTGATCGCCATACTGTTCTCCTATTTAAAGACTGGTTGATTGGCCCTTGGACCAACTTTCATGCAATGTGGGTTTATGTATTTTGCCGGTGGCATTGAGTGGCAGACTGTCGACAAATATAAAATGCTTGGGCACTTTGTAGTTGGCCATATTGGTGCGGCACCACTGATGCATAGCGTCGGCATCTAGCTCCGGGTCGGCAGACTGAATAAACGCCGCACCCACTTCACCCATAAGCGTTTCGGCAATGCCGATCACCGCACTCATAACGATGCTCGGATGACGGTTTAAGCTAGATTCAATCTCGGCGGGGTAGCAGTTAAAGCCACCGCTGATATACATATCTTTGAGGCGGTCAGTTATTTTCAGGTTGCCGTCGCTGTCGAGGCTGCCAATATCGCCCGTGTGCAACCAGCCGGCAGTGTCGATGCTCTCGGCTGTGGCCTCGGGGCTGTCCAGATAGCCCTGCATTACATTAAATCCGCGAATCACAATTTCACCGATTTCATCTGCGTTGCAGTGGCGACCATCCCTGTCTAGGCAGACTACTTCGATACCGGGAATAGCGCGCCCAGAG
>Ga0233426_10000488_pt1 | contig 42282 bp, 35 predicted proteins | sample SI_118_April2016_6_FD_179875 | JGI IMG/M metagenome (GOLD analysis project Ga0233426, IMG submission 179875) | Seawater microbial communities from Saanich Inlet, British Columbia, Canada - SI_118_April2016_10_MG | ecosystem: Environmental > Aquatic > Marine > Inlet | place: Canada: British... | reverse complement strand
TTGGTGCGGGTGCATTTTTTGCATATTTGGGTGGGGGGCCATTTGTGGGTTCAATTGTTTATAATTTAAGTCCTGAAATGCTGGGGCTTTATTTTGGCGCACCCGCAATTGGTTATTTTTTTGGAAATTTCCTATCTGGACGTTTTACTATACGATTTGGCATCGATGCTATGATACTTTGGGGGCTTTGGATAATATTCTCTGGCCTATCGTTGTCGATGGTTTGCAGTTATATTGGTTATGGTACTGTTGAAACATTTTTTGGATTTATGATTTTTGTTGGCTTAGGGAATGGACTTACTATACCGAATGCGACAGCAGGTATGCTTTCAGTCCGACCTCATTTAGCAGGTACCGCATCAGGACTTGGAGGGGCAATGATGATTGCTATTGGGGCTGCCCTGTCAACATTAGCTGGTGCATTCTTAGTTCCTGGTAGTAATGAGATGCCATTATTAATGCTAATGTGGTTTTCTTCACTTAGTGGCGTAGCGGTGATAATATATGTCGGTCAAAGGAACAAAAAACTAAAAAAATCATTCTGATGTGGAGTCACTTTAAAATTTAAGATTTAATTATAAATTATATTCACTAATTTGGTAATTTGAGTGATCTAACCATGAGGGATCTATTTCAACGCCCCATCCAGGTAAATCGACAACATGTGCATGACCATTTTCAATGGTATATGGAGACTCAACAAAGAGGCCATCTTGCCAAGGATAATAGTCTGGACCCTCTATAGAGAACTCTAGATATTTACCAGCATTAGGGATAGCCTTCAAAAGGTGCATGGTGAAAAGTGTGACCATAGACAAGTTTGCACAATGTGGAGTTACAGGAAGGCCTGCTGAGATTGCCATTTCTACAACTCGCAATGTTCGGTTGATACCCCCTAAATACAAAATATCAGGCTGTATAATATCTACAGCCCTCATTTCAATCATTCGTCTCCAAGTAGGTAAATCACAATCTTGCTCTCCACCTGTAACATTAATTTGTAATGCATCGGTAACCAATTTAGTTTGTTCAAGTTCCCAATAAGGACATGGCTCTTCAAAATGGCAATATCCATTATCTTGCAGAATATGACCAACTTCAATCGCACGATCAGGCGAATAACAACTATTAGCATCAATTAGGAGGTCTACATCCGTTCCCAATTCTTTTCTTATAGTAGGAATTATTTCTTCAGTCCTACCTGGCCATTCATCTTTATTGCGGCCTACTTCAGCACCAGCACGAACCTTAAATGCATCAAAGCCTTTTGTGTCTCGCAGTATCTTCAGACGATCTGCTTCAGCTTTGGGAGTTATATCGCGTTTCATTGATGAAGCATAGGCACGGATTGGGCCTGGTGTTCCACCCAAAAGTTCAACTACTGGTTTTCCTAACTTTTTTCCTCGCATATCCCAGATTGCTGTATCGAGACCACTCATAGCTCGGCGAAGATAGGAGCCAGGAAATTTATGCTCTCGCTCCGCAACAACGTCTAAAAGATTATCTAAATCGTTCGTATCTTGCCCTAATGTCCAAGGTGCAACCTGACGGTGTAATACCTGACATGTAATATCAGAGTGATATGTGGAAACTTGTCCCCATCCTTGGCTACCATCTTCTGTTGTAATGCGAACAAAGCCAACATCTTGATTGGTGAAAGTTTCAATTGTTTTTAGTTGCATTACAGGCCCTTTTGGTTTCTTGCATCTTTGAGTATAATATCTGAGGCATATTCTCCTACCATAATTGAGGGTGCATTAATATTTCCAGTAGGAATAGTTGGAAAAATAGATGCATCTACCACTCGAAGATTATCTACGCCATGGACACGAAGTTTTGGATCTACGACAGAAACATTTGGATTACTTCCCATTCTACAGGTGGAACAAGGGTGAAATACTGACCATGCTTTTTGACGGATATATTTAGCTATATCGGTTTCACTCTTGATACCGACTCCAGGCGCCAGTTCATCTTTAATGATTGAATTAAGCGCTGGAGCATTTGCTATACGGCGAATTAAACGAATGCCTTCAATCATCATTTTTTTGTCATAGTCCGTATCAAGATAATTGGAATATATTTTTGGTGGAAGCATTGGATCGGTTGAACTTATTTGTATGTTGCCAACACTTGTAGGTTTACATGGATTAAAACCCATTAAGAACCCAGGAAAGGGGTCTGGATTCATCAGAGGCCTTACTCCAGCCGGCGCGCGCGTGTAACTTACTGGAGAAAAGTAAAGCTGTAGATCAGGACCGCTTGCATTGGGATCTATTTGAATAAAACCGCCACCTTGATTTAAGCTTAATGATAATGGACCTTTGCGTGTAAAAATATATTTTAACCCGGCTCGTAGTTTTCCAAACATAGGGTTTAGCTCTTGATTAAGCGTTGGTACATTTGCGTGGTAATAAATGTCACTCCCTAGGTGGTCTTGTAAATTTTTACCAACGTGATGAGATACATGAACAATATTAATATTGTGGCTTTGCAAAAGTTTACCTGGGCCGATACCTGATAATTGCAGAAGTTGTGGTGAATTTATTGCTCCGCCCGAAAGTATTATCTCAGCTCTTGCATGAACTGTTTTAGTTTGACCCTTTTGGATATATTCGACACCTATTGCTCGCTTACCTCTAAAAATAACACGTGTAACATGTGCCTTTTGTTGAATATTTAAATTATGGCGTTTTCTTAATGACCAAAGATAACTTCTAGCTGCTGAAGCGCGGATACCACCTTTTGTAGATATTTGATAACAAGTTGCACCCTCCATATTTTGACCATTATAGTCAGCATTAGTCTTTATACCTACCTGAGAAGCAGCCTTTAAATAAGAAATGGTTAATGGGTGTACATCTGATGATACATCATGAACTGGTTGTGGGCCATTTGTGCCTCGTGAGATATTTGATGTTCCATCCCAATTTTCAATCCTATTAAATATCTTTTGAACATTATTCCAACCCCATCCTGGAGCTACAGAATTCCATTCATCGTAGTCACGTTTATGCCCACGAACCCATACCATTGCATTTATTGAACTTGATCCTCCTAAGACCTTTCCTCGAGGCCAATAAATAGATTGATTATCAAGGTTGGGTTCTGGTTCAGTCATATATCGCCAATTAACTGAAGGATCATGAAATACTTTTCCATAACCCAATGGCATTTGAACCCAAAACTTTTTGTCTGAGCCGCCTGCTTCAAGTAAACAAACCGTAAATTTACCACTTTCAGACAGCCTGTTTGCTAGCGCGGATCCAGCAGATCCAGCTCCTACTACAACATAATCATAGTGATGCAATTATTCTCCCTCCCGTGAAATGTTCGAGACAGGGTGTCAAAATTAATTCCAATAAATTAATCGTAATCGTGGTAAAAAAAATGTCAATCATGCTTAAGGTTTTTTTATAATCACGTGCTTTTTTATATTTAAGATTGCAGAGTGTATAATTTAAATGCTTTCATGGATTATCCAATGGCCTCTCCAACCAATGGCTAACACCTACAAATAACCGCTACCAAGATCTCTTATGTTGCTATCATTTATATTCTTAACACATGCTGAACCTGGGATGATAATATTCACTGTTGGAAGTTTTATCATTGGTAAACAATCAAGGAGTACATTCCCAAACGCCTCTTTTAGTTTGTAGATCATCATAATGCTCTAAAACTATTCTATAGATCCTAATAATATAATTGCGTTATAAAGTTTATTTTTGTTTGCTTAAATAAATTACTTTTTCTAGTATTTTAATTAATTTTATAAATCATAATCAATGATGCCTTTGAAATGCGGTGGTTAATAACTTTATGAACAGAAAAGAACACTTTGATAAAACGGTATGGTGCCATAATCGTAAAAAATCATCTTACTGGTTAGATGGATTGCCTGAATTTAATGATGTTAATAGTCTGCCTCCAAGTCAGGTAGATGTTGCAATAGTCGGTTCTGGATATACTGGACTGAATGCAGCACTCCAAACAATAAGAGGAGGTCGCTCTACTGTAGTTTTTGAATCTGGAGTGCCTGGGCAAGGCTGTAGTACAAAAAATGGTGGGCAAATAAGTACCAGTGTGAAGCCCTCATTAGAAAAACTTTCAGCAAAGTTTGGTGCTAAAAAGGGTCTTGCGATAAGACAAGAAGGTGAGAATGCCCTTAAATGGATTGAAGACCTTATAAAATCTGAAAAGATCGATTGTAGTTTTTCAAGAGTTGGCCGATACCACGCAGCTCACACCCAAAAACATTATGAACTAATTGCAAGAGACGCAGAAAAAATTAATCGATCAGAGGGAATTGAGGCCTATACAGTATCAAAAAACGAGCAACTAAAAGAGCTTGGATCAGATGTTTATCATGGCGGTGTCATATTTCCACGACATGCTTCGGTTGATCCAGGTAAGTATCATAGGGGGCTTTTGCAAAAAGTTATCGAAGCTGGAGTTGATGTAATTGGTCAATGTTCTGTATTGGACATTGAAAAAAAATCGGATGGTTTTGTAATTACGACACAAAAAGGTGAAGTGAAAGCTCGCGATGTAGTAATTGCAACTAATGGGTATACGTCTAATTTGACCCCTTGGTTACAAAAAAGAGTTATTCCCATAGGAAGCTATATTATTGCTACTGAGGAATTAGATCCGGTTTTGGTAAAAGAACTATTTCCCACAAATAGAATTGCAAGTGATACATGCAAGGTAGTATATTATTATCGAACATCACCGGATCGAAAACGAATTTTATTTGGTGGGCGTGTCTCAGCAACGGAAACTAATCCAACGGTTAGTGGTCCGAAATTACTAAAAGATATGTTTCGAATTTTTCCTCAATTAAAAGGAACTAAAATTTCACATTCCTGGACTGGGACAGTCGCATATACATTTGATGAAATGGCTCATACTGGTCAATACAATGGGATATATTACTCAATGGGATATTGTGGTTCTGGTGTTTCAATGGCGAGTTATTTAGGAATGCGACTTGGACAAAAAGTCTTAGGTATACCAGAAGGTAAAACCGCATTTGACGGCCTGCCTTTTCCAACGCGACCTCTCTATAATGGTAGACCTTGGTTCTTACCTGCTGTTGTTTCGTGGTATCGCATGCAAGATCGTATTCAATATCAAAAAGCTTCGAGGAGAGTGGTTGCTTGAAAATGAAACTTAATTCATTTTATGCCTTAAATTAGGAAAATACATAAGGTATTATGGCAACATATGGGTTGATAAATAGTAACGCTCGATTGCATAGTATTCTATTTTTATCTGCAATTTGGAATGGTTAATATTATTTTAGAATTGGTTTTAGCTCATTTCTGCGTTTTTAATTTCGTTTTTAACATCAAATGATGAAGTAATCATTTTTCTTAATTCTGAAACAAACGTTTGGTACAAAGACTAAGTTAATTCCTTCTTTGGAGTGTAAATTATTTTCTTGGGAATTAGTAGTTTATTTTTTACATTCCAAAGCGTGCAAAAGCTGCGCGTTCTTCAATGCTGTGACCAATATCACCATAAATTTTTGTGCCAAAACGTGAAAGAATTGATTTTTTTTGTCCGAATGTTTTGAAGCTTACCTTATCCCCAAACTTTTCTTTAAAAAATGGTATTACATGACCAATGCCATCTACTAAACCATCATCAATAGCTCTCTGACCAACCCAAATCTCACCAGTAAATAAGTCCCTATCTGCTAGTTTTGATCCACGGCATGAAGTAATATGGTCTTTAAAGTTTTGATGAACGTCTTCTAGAAGTTTTTTGAGACGTTTAATATCTTCATCCTTTTGAGGCTGAAATGGATCAAGCATTGATTTTGAGTTTCCCGCAGTATGAACTCTTCGCTCTATGCCATGTTTATTAATTAATTGGTCAAGACCAAAGCCTGTTGAAATTACACCAATTGAGCCAACAACTGAGGAAGGATCAATATAAATTTCATCTGCGCTTGCTGCTAACCAGTAACCGCCTGATGCAGCTAAATCTTCAACAAATGCGAATACTGGGATATCTTTTTCATTAGCTAATCGCCTAATTCTTGCACCAATCAGCGACGATTGTACTGGACTGCCTCCTGGTGAATTTATGACCAATGCCACAGCATCAGGCTTTTTAGAAAATGCTTTTTCTAGCGCTGGGGCAAGACCTGCGTCATTTAAGCCACGGCCAGTTGCTATCATTCCATTTAGGTTTACAATTGAAACTGATTTGCGTTTTTTTCGGAAAGGATTTTTTAATTTCATTTGTTTCACTTAAAATACATTTCTTCTGGGAACAAGACGGATATTAAATGTAAGTTTATAAATCTATGCTGAATCAACATATTTTTATCATAATTGCCTAATTCTTTTAATAAGTTCCAAGTAAATCCCTCGTTATACGTTCAAAGATACCTGTTCCTATTGGAATGAGGTCATCATTAAAATCATAGTCAGGGTTGTGAAGCGCTGCATAATCCTCACCTGGACCCAGGCATAACATTGCTGCTCTTGATTGCTTGCCAAATATACCAAAATCTTCAGATGCACGCATAGGTACACCAATACTCCCATAATTTATATTCAAAGCCTTCATTGCATCAACCGCAATATCATGTGCTTCTTTATCATTAATTGAAGCTGCAAAATGGTCAAAGATCTCAAAATCAAAGGTAAGTTTAAATTTTGTAGAAATATTTGATACTAATTCACGCACATCTTTATCAAGTTGGGATAAACTATCATCATTTGATGTTCGAAGAGTAACAAATATTGAAGCGTCTCCAGGAGATATCCCAAATGATTGCTCGCCGATTTGAACATGTGTAACAGTAGTCAATCTAAAATTATTATTTAGTTCGTCACCATGATTAAATTTGGATATTTTTTGTATAAATTCTGCAACTGCAAGGGATGGTGATATTCCGTCACTTGGATCAGCTGCATGGGCAGTTTTACCATTAAGGGTAATCTTTAATCCAAGAGATGCACAATTTATCAAGCCAGGGCGTGTAGAGACATAACCAAATGGTCGCCCTGGTTCTATATGAATTGCAAATGCTAAATCAGGTTTAATTTGTTTATACCGCGCGTCAGATACAACCGCTCTTGCTCCCTGACCATTTTCTTCTGATGGTTGAAACATTAAAACCACTTTACCACATTTTATTGGGTTGCGTGAAATTACTCTACCCAAAGCTAAAAGCATTGTCATATGGCCATCATGACCACAAGTGTGGCTTACTCCGGGCAACTTAGAGGCCCAAGGCAATTTGCTTTTTTCTTGAATAGGTAAAGCATCTAACTCAGCACGAAAAAGTACTGTGGGACCTTTCTTTTGACTATCAAATATTGCAGCTAATCCATATCCCCCCATTTTATCTATAATTTGAGAAGGCCCCATCTCTTCTAAAGCGGTTAAAACCTTTTTAGAAGTTTCTAGTTCATACCCAGACAATTCTGGGTATTGATGAAGTTCTCTTCGAAATTTAGATAATTCCAATAAGTCGAGATCGGTTAACATATAAAACCTATATTTTTCTAAAATTACATTTATATCATAGGCCAAAAATACTAAATGATAACTAGATATTTCTCAAAAACTACATCTAATGCTTAATGTTTTAAATGTACTTATAATGTGTAATTATTGACCTTTACCTACATGCTAATTAACAATTTAATTATGAAAAATAAATATTCCCTTTTAGGTAGCTCTGAACATAAAGATGTGAAGAATGTGAGGTGGTTTCGGCCAGAAGTTGATATAAATGACATTCGTATTCTTATGGAAAAATCTGATAAACTAGCTCTTCGAGATACTTTCATTTGGTTTGGTGTAATGGCTATCACCGTTTACATAGCTATTTTATTGTCCCCATCTTGGGTGTCAGTACCATTCTGGATGATTTATGGAGTGCTGTATGGATCAGCAGCTGATGCTAGATGGCATGAATGTGGGCATAAGACTGCATTCAAAACCCTATGGATGAATGAAGTTGTATACCAAATTGCATGTTTTATGATGATGAGAAATCCGATTGCTTGGCGTTCAAGTCATGTAAGACATCACACAGATACAATAATTGTCGGCCGAGATCCTGAAATTGTTGCAATGCGCCCACCCGATCTAAGAAGAATTATTTTAAATTTATTTGGAATAATTGATGTGTTTGAAGCATTCAAAAGAATTTTGTTGCACGCCAGTGGACGTATAAATGCTGAAGAGACTACATATGTGAGAACTAAAGATTATGCTAAAGTTTTTTTAATAGCTCGAATATGGTTGCTAATTTATTTGTGTATTATTTTACTGTGCTTAAATTTGAGTTCAATATTACCTCTTATGGTTGTTGGTCTGCCAAGACTTTATGGCGCTTGGCATCATGTTTTGACAGGGGTTTTGCAGCATCTTGGTCTTGCTGAAAATGTGTCGGATCATCGTTTAAATACACGAACTGTGCTGATGAACCCTATTAGTCGTTTTATCTACTTAAATATGAATTATCATTTGGAACATCATATGTTTACAATGGTCCCTTACTATAATCTTCCAAAGCTCCATGAATTAATAAAACATGATGTTCCCAAGCCTGAATTATCAATCTTTAGTGCATATAAACGTTTGCTTCCTGTATTAATAAAGCAATTGAAATATGAAAATGCTGTTATTGTTCCAGAACTTCCTAAAGGAGCAACTCCTTACCAAAAAGAGGTGAATAAGTTATTGGAAAATGCAGTTTAATTTTTTGGTTCATGTCTAATAGTTAGAATATATACTATTTTTGTAAATTATTTGTACTATTCAAACAAAACAGCTTGCACATATAACTGAGCCATGTTCTCTATTTCTGGAATTTTAAAGTATATAAATTTGAATGGAATTTTAAATATGCGTTTTCTTGCAACTGTTATCTTCATATTTACTAGCTTAGACGTGTCAGCAAATAAATTGCCACTACCGTTAAATGATAGTGATTATAGATCTGTTGATGAGAATGAGGCCAAGTTAGGGCAGCTTTTATTTTATGATCCAATTTTATCTGGAAACAAAGAAGTCGCATGCGCTACTTGCCATCATCCAAGTTTAGGTACGGGTGATGGATTATCTTTATCTCTTGGTGATGGTGGTAAGGGTCTAGGAAACAAACGCATTGTAGACTACGAAAATCTCCCTGAGCAAAGAGTACCTCGAAATGCTCAACCATTATTTAATTTAGGTGCAAAACAATTCAAAACTTTATTCCATGATGGAAGAGTTCAAGTGGATTTGTCACGACCATCTGGCTTGCGTACACCATTAGAAGAAGAAATGGTTGAAGGCTTTAGTTCAATTATTTCAGCCCAAACAATGTTTCCAGTTCTCTCTGCAGATGAAATGGCTGGTCACTATTCAGAAAACGAAATTTCTGAAGCAGTGAGGCGAGGAACACTCACTGGAGAAGGTGGAGCTTGGGATTTGATATCTAAAAGGGTAGGGTCAGTTCCTGCGTACTCTGATTTCTTCATAGATATCTATGATCATATTGAAGTGGCAAAAGATATAAAGTTTACTGATATTTCAAATGCTGTTGCAGCTTTTATGGAATTTGAATGGAGATCTGATACATCACCATTCGATGATTTTTTACAAGGTAAAATTAATTTAAATACATCTCAAGAAAATGGTATGGAATTATTTTATGGTAAAGCGAATTGTTCTAGTTGCCATGCAGGTGCACTATTTACTGATCATCAATTTCACGCAACTGGACAACCCCAAGTTGGGCCAGGAAAAGCAGCAAGGTTTCAAAGTCATTCACGTGACTTAGGTCGCTTCCGCGTAACAGGAAATATTAAAGATAAATATGCATTTCGGACTCCATCATTACGAAATGTTGAGTTGACTGGCCCATGGGGACATGCAGGTGCCTATAATGAACTCGAGGCATTTTTAGGTGCACACATAGACCCTTATTTGGCTTTATCCAATTATGATAAATCAAATGTTACTTTAACAAAGTATGACACCAATGATTGGAAAATTATGGATGATGCAAGTGAAGTAAAAGCCATTGCAGACGCAATATCCATTAAGCCTGTAATAATTTCTGAAGGTGAGGTTACTGATCTTCTTGCTTTTCTAGGGACTTTGACAGATACAAAAGCTCAAAAAGGGCGGTTAGGTATTCCAGAAACAGTGCCAAGTGGCCTTAAAATTCCAAATCCTCAATGATAAATTGTTATTATTTGGTTTGTTTTAGTTTCGTGCTTAGTTAGCGATCCATCTGGCCACTCGATGCTAATAGTTGCAGTCTTGGCATTTCCTAAGCCAAAATGGATTGGTGTCGCCTGGCCGCCAGCATGACCTCCACCAATTGTGACCTGCTGACTGTCTTTACCGATAGTTATTCTAGACCCAATGGCGTTTCTATTTCCATCTTTTTGCACCAATTGAAAAGCAACCCAATTACCAGTATTCTTTGTAATATTTCGGTAAATCTCCATTGGCGCTCTTCTATTCATGACCAGGATATCAATCCGCCCATCAAGATCAAAGTCAGCTAAAGCTGCACCTCGACTTCTTTCTAGACTTGCTATCCCAGCATCCAAACCAACTTCACTAAATAACCCATTTGATTGCTGAATTAATAAATTATTAGGATCTTTAATTGCATTTGAAGGCATTTGGTCAACGTTTCCTTTAGCTATGAAAAGGTCTGCTAATCCATCATTATTAATATCACTAAATTGTGCGTGCCAACCGGTTGATGGGCGCCCATCATCACCAAAATATGGCTTATGTGCATATGTTCCTATTTCAAAGGGTGCATTTTTATAAGTCCCGTCAGAATTTGCTATTCTTAATAACTGGTCACCCATTGATGTGAGTACGACTTCGTCTCTGCCATCACCAGTGATGTCTCTACTTGCAATGCCCATGCCCCAGATGGAAAATTTATCCCAACCATCGGTTTCATCTAGAAACCTTTGATCGGACAAATCCCACATTTGTTCATAACCATTTCGGACATAATACTGCCTATCGTTTGAAATTCTTAGCCTTTTTGTTCCGCTCGCGTCTTGTGCTGTGAGCATTGAAAGTGCGCAAAAGCCAGGTTCAAATTTTTTACTTTCATAGATCTTACCGCTTGGTTTTAATATTTGATGACTATCACATGCGAAAAAAGGGCCTTTTGGGTCATTTAAATCAACATAGTTGCCTACGGCCATAAATGGTAATTTATCATCTTGCCACCATGCAGTAAAAGCTGTTGACCACTGGGCTTCATTGGGAATGTTAAATTCTTTTGTTGCATCAGAAAAGCTACAGTCAGGGCCACCCTTAAGAAGGATATTTGGACCTAATTGAAGAATGAAAAGATCCATGAAACCATCAGCATTTATATCAATTGGATATGCACCTGTTGAACCAGTTATTTCCTGCAATTTTTTTTCGCTAAATTTGAAATTACTTTCATTTACAAAAAGCTTTGAGGGAGAAGTACCTCCGGCAGCAAAAATATCAGGTAGATTGTCATTATTGCAGTCCAAGACTGCGACACCACCACCCACAAAGTGATTCCATTCACCCGAGTAGGCATGATTTGGCAAATTATTTGATAAATTTTCAAATAATGGTGATGCATTTAATTGTGTAGTGATAAGAATTGCAAACAAACTAAAAATTTTCAAATTTAATGCCCTTCAACTATGATAGTTTTTGTCAGCTCAGTCAGTGCTAATGCTGTTGCGCCTCGAGCCCAAACCATACTTCCCCAAGATTGAATTTCAATCTGAGTATCAAAACGGCTTTTATAAAGTGCAAGAGAGCGCATTTCGATTTGCATTTCTTGGTCATATAAAAATTCGTATTGCATTGGTTTTCCAGACAAAATAATCAACTTAGGATCAAATAAATGAATTATGTTGGAAAGTGCAACTGCAAGATATCTTCCTGCTCGTTTAAAAATTTTTAGACTTGCCTGATCACCTAGTTTAGCCATCTCATACAAATCTTTTAGATAATCGTTTAAATCTTGCCTTTTGCTTGAGGGAGTTATCAGAGCCGTAGAGGCCTCTCTTGCGAGCGCATAATCTGCAAGGTATGCCTCAAGGCAGCCACGTTGGCCACATCGACACAAAGCACCATCTAATTGTACTTTGCTGTGCCCAAGTTCTAGACCCATGCTGTGTGCTCCGCGAAAAAGCCTATTGTCACTAACAAACCCCATACCAACACCATGTTCAATTGTTATGACTGCAAAATTGCTTAATGCTCTACCAGCACCAAACCATAGCTCAGCAAGGGTCAAAACATTTGCGTCATTATCTATACAAACTGGCGTTCCAAAATGAGTCGAAAAAATGTTGCCAAGAGGGGTGTCTAAATCTTCAAGCAATGGAGACCAAGCAACAACTCCTGTTTCGTAATTTACAATTCCAGAAATTCCAACGCCGATAGCTGAAATTTTTTTTTGTGAAATTTTTGCACTTATACAAACCTTGCTAATAAGTGCTTCTGTTTCTGTAAGAAGTTCATCTGCAGATTTTTTATCTGCAGATGTGATCTGTGAAGCGCTTGCTAAAGCGTTTCCACCAAAATCAGTTAAAGTTGCTGTGTGCAGTTCATCAGATAGTTTAACGCCGATTACGTAAAGTGCGTTAGGAACTAACTCAAGAGCTACAGGAGGCCTGCCACGACTTGTTTCTCTTGATGCTTCTTCTACTTCTCTTAAAAATCCATCTGAAATTAACCCAGCTGTTAACGCAGTAACTGACCCTGGGCTAATATCAAGTGTGCGTGCTATTTTGGCTCGAGCAATTCTACCAGTTGCTCTTACAAGTTCAAAAATTTGTTGTCTTAATGAGTATGTCTCACGTGCCGTTGGTCGAAGTATTGGACCATATCCCTCAGGAGGCCGAATCATTTTTGGTTTTTTTTGTACTTTTTTAATAGACATTAATTCACTCCCTGAATTAAATATTGGTAAAATTTTATTAATGTCAATGAAAAATACAAATTTGAAAAGACAAAATATATTATAAACATAGGAATTTAGAAATTTTTTGTAAAAAACTTAAAGATTTAGTTTGACAACTGAATTAAATCACGCAGTATGTATTGGTGGCTTTAATAGGTTACAGCTCTATTAGAGCATCAAAAAAATTTTTTGGGAGAAATAAATATGAATAAGTTAGTTTTAGCAGCTGCTGTTGTTGCTGCAGGATTTTCTGGATCTTCAGTTTTCGCTGAAGGCAAATCAATTGGCGTATCTTGGGCAAGTTTCCAAGAGGAGCGTTGGAAAATTGACGAAGCAGCAATGGTTGCTGCAATTGAAGCTGAAGGTAATACATATGTGTCTGCAGATGCTGAGTCATCATCAGCAAAACAGCTTACAGATATCGAAGCTTTAATTGCTCAAGGCGTTGACGCTTTGATCATTAACGCTTGGGATAAGGATGCTATTGCTCCAGCAATCGAAGCTGCAGCAAACGAAGGCATTCCTGTTGTTGGCTATGACCGCCTTATCGAAGACGCTCGTACTTTCTACCTAACTTTTGATAACGTTGGTGTTGGCCGCATTATTGCAAAATCAGTAAAAGCAGTTCAGCCTACTGGTAACTACGCTATCATTAAAGGTGACGCAGGCGATCCAAATGCGATGTTCTTACTTCAAGGTATGATGGAAGTAATCGGTGGGGATGTTGAGTCTGGTAAAATTAAAATTGTTGGTGAATCATTCACTGATAGCTGGAAGCCAGAAAATGCTCAGAAAAACATGGAGCAAATCCTAACTGCAAACGATAATAATGTTGATGCCGTTCTTTCTGAAAACGACGGTATGGCTGGTGGCGTAGTTGCTGCATTATCTGCTCAAGGTCTTGTTATTCCAGTTGGTGGACAAGATGGTGATTTAGCAGCTATCAACCGCGTTGCGCGTGGATCTCAAACAGTTTCTGTTTGGAAAGACGCTCGTAACTTAGGTAAAGCAGCTGGTGAAATCGCATCTGCATTAGCAGATGGTACAGCAATGTCAGACATTGATGGTGCTTCAATATTTGATGGTGGCGAAAAAGGTATTGCAATCAATGCTATCCTAATGGAACCAACACCTTTGACACGTGACAATTTAAGCGTAGCAATTGATGGTGGCCACATTAGCAAAGCACAAGCTTGTGCAGGCGCAATCAACGGCGTTAATGGCTGTTAATTAGTCTAATAGCTTGGCGCTAATCTATAGAAGATTAGCGCCAAGCTTTTTTTTTGAATTACGGTTATTTATTGTTGAGCTAAAATCGATTAACACAGATTTAACTATTTAAATTAATCTTTGATCCAATTTTAACCTTTAAACGTGCTGGATTTACCCATGAACGATACCACCTCTTCGAATAACGCTGATGATAAACAAGAAAGTTTTATTTCGCGTTTCATAGCTTCCACAGAAATTGATCCTCGCTTATTAGGCATGCTTGGTGCATTAGCATTAATATGGTTTGGGTTTCATTTTTATGGAGTAATATTTAACAACTTTGGAGCATTTTTAACGCCCCGAAATTTATGGAACCTATCTGTTCAGACATCATCAATCGGGATAATGGCAACTGGAATGGTTCTTGTCATTGTTACGCGTAATATTGATTTATCAGTAGGTTCAATGATTGGAGTTATTGCAATGGCAATGGGGCTTTTACAAGTACAATATTTGCCTCAATTCGTTGGACTTGGCCATTGGTCAATCTGGATGATTGCAGTTGTTTTTGGTTTAGTTTTTGGAACACTCATTGGGGCGTTACATGGTTGGTTAATTGCATATCGTGAAATACCTGCTTTTATTGTAACTCTTGGTGGTTTGATGGTCTGGCGTGGTATGGCTTTTTTATCTGGCGGCGGACGAACAATTTCTCCAGTTGACCCAACTTTTGCCCTACTAGGTGGAGGACCTTATGGTGCTGTGGGGGCTACAACGAGCTGGATTATTGGCATAATTGCATGTTTAGGTGTAGCATATATAATTTATTCAGGACGTCAGTCACGCATCAAACACAATTTCCATTTACGCCCAATGTGGGCTGAAATAATGCTGGTATTAGTTGGATGTGCTACTATTCTTGGTTCTGTAGTCTTAGTTAATTCTTATCCTTGGCCCAAAGGAATTGTCCGTCAATATGGTGCTCGAATTGGACAAGATTTAGAGGGTACATTTATTAGCCATGGTTTTGCGATCCCTGTTTTAATTTTAGCAGCGGTTGGTATTGGAATGACTATATTAATGACACGAACACGTTTTGGACGATATGTTTTTGCAATTGGAGGCAATCCTGAAGCTGCATCATTAGCCGGTATTGATACTAAATGGGTGACAATGAAAGTTTTTGCATTGATGGGTATGTTAACGGCAATTGCATCAGTTATCGCATCAGCTAGACTTAATTCGGCAACAAACGCTCTTGGAATATTAGATGAACTTTATGTAATTGCTGCGGCAGTTATTGGCGGGACTTCACTGGCTGGTGGTGTTGGTAAAATATATGGAGCAATATTAGGTGCTTTGGTAATGCAAAGTTTGCAATCTGGAATGGTGTTGATTGGCTTTGATAGTGCAATTCAACGTATAGTTGTCGGTATGGTTTTAGTTTTCGCTGTATACTTAGATATTGTATATAATAAACGTGTTAAAAAGTGAGGAGATAGAAAATGATAAATAAAAGTACTCCTCTTGTTGAGTTAAAAGATATTTCAATTTCTTTTGGTGGTATTAAAGCTGTGGATAAGGTCAGTGTTGATCTTCATCCTGGTGAAGTTGTTGGTTTGTTAGGCCACAATGGTGCAGGAAAATCTACATTAATCAAATGCTTATCAGGTGCTTATAATGCTGAAGCGGGTGAAATATTTATTAGTGGCGAAAAGGTTGTCATAAATAATCCCCGCGACGCAAGAGATCAGAATATTGAAACAATTTACCAAACTCTTGCATTAGCTGATAACTTAGATGCTGCATCTAATTTGTTTCTTGGTCGAGAAATTATTACTAAATCTGGTTTTTTAGATGAAAGTAAAATGGAAGCAGAAACTAGAAAAATTATGGCACGACTGAATCCAAACTTTAAAAAGTTTGATGTTCCAGTGTCTGCTTTATCTGGTGGTCAAAGACAATCTGTTGCGATTGCACGTGCTGTATATTTTGATGCCAAGATATTAATTATGGATGAACCAACTGCTGCGCTTGGTCCTCAAGAAACAGAGATGGTTGCTGAGTTGATACAAGAACTTAAAAAGCAAGGTCTTGGTATTTTTCTTATTGAGCATGATATCCATAATGTGATGAAGTTATGCGATAGAGCTAGTGTAATGAAAAATGGTAAACTTGTTGGTACTGAGCGAGTTAAAGATGTAACAGAAGATGACATTCTTTCAATGATAATTCTTGGAAAGAACCCAAAAGATAAAGGTTAAAATGTTTATTGGACTTGATCTAGGTACATCACATTTAAAGGGCATCGTCATTGACGATGCCCAAAATATTTGTGCAGAAGCATCTTTTCCTTTAAATGTTGAGCGCCCAAAAAATAGTTGGGTTGAGCAAGATCCGAATGATTGGATAGTAGCCACAGAAAATGTTATGGCATCACTTTCAGTTCAAGTTAAGCTCGACCAAGTAAAGGCGATTGGTCTTTCAGGTCAAATGCATGGAGCTACAATATTAGATCAAAATGGTAATGTGTTGAGGCCATGTATATTGTGGAATGATACAAGATCATTTGAAGAAGCATCTTATCTAGACTCAAAAGCTATTTTTCGGGATCTAACCGGTAATATCGTATTTCCTGGTTTCACAGCACCTAAAATTGCTTGGATAAAAAAACACGAGCCTAAAATCTTTGATCAAATTTCGAAAGTATTGTTACCAAAAGATTATTTGCGATTTTGGCTTAGTGGTGAATATGTTGCAGAAATGTCTGATGCTGCTGGAACTTCATGGTTGGATGTTAAGAAACGTGATTGGTCTGATGATTTACTTGCTGCAACAGGATTAGATAGATCTCAAATGCCAAGACTGGTCGAAGGCAGTGAAATTTCTGGATTATTAAAAGGAAAACTTGCTGCAAAATGGGGTTTGTCTGGTGATGTAATTATTGCAGGTGGTGGTGGTGATAATGCATCTAGTGCTATTGGCGTTGGTGTTGTGAAAGGTGGAGATGCATTTGTAAGTTTAGGTACATCAGGCGTACTGTTTGCAGCTTCTGACGCATACCAGCCTGATGCAGCCAGTGCTGTTCATACTTTCTGTCATGCTCTTCCTGATACATGGCATCAAATGGGAGTTATCTTGGCGGCGACAGACGCTATGAATTGGTTTAGTAAGGTCTTGAATTCATCAGTTCAAGAAATGACGAATAATCTTGGAGAGCTCAAAGCTCCATCGGATACCTTATTTTTACCTTACCTAGGAGGCGAAAGAACACCACATAATGATTCAAAAATCCGTGCTTCCTTCATAAATTTAGATCACAATGCAGATCGTGAAACAATGACACGAGCAGTAATTGAAGGTGTTACTTTTGCGTTTCGAGATAGCTTTGATGCGTTGACTTCTACTGGAACTGACATAAAACAATTGGTTGCTGTTGGAGGCGGCTCAAAATCTGAATATTGGGTTCAAGCAATTGCTACCACACTTGGTTTGCCAATAAGTATTCCAGTATCTGGAGATTATGGTGGAGCGTTTGGTGCAGCGAGATTGAGCATGATAGCTCAAGGTGCTAGTAAAGATGAAGTTGCAATTCCACCTAAAATAAAAAAGATAATTGAACCAGTCTTGCCATTGCACGATGAATATCTATCTGCTCTAAATTCTTATCGTTCAACTTATAAGGCACTAAAAACATTAACATAGGGGAATATAATGACTGATTTTTTTAATGGAATTCCAAAAATTATATACGAAGGTCAAGAGTCAGATAATGATTTTTGTTTTCGTCATTATAATCCAGATGAAATTGTGCTTGGAAAATCATTAAGAGAACATTTAAAGTTTTCAGTCGCATATTGGCATTCATTTGCATTTGAAGGTGGAGATCCATTTGGCGGTCAAACTTTCGACCGTCCTTGGTTTGGCAATGATATGAAGCAGGCAAAATTAAAAGCTGATACTGCATTTGAAATGTTTAATATATTGGATGTACCTTTTTTCTGCTTTCATGATGCGGATGTTCGCCCAGAGGGTAATAATTTTTCTGAAAACACAAAAAATCTTGAAGAAATAATTGAATATTTTGCAGAAAAAATGACCCAGTCAAAAACAAAATTGTTATGGGGAACAGCAAATTTATTTTCTAACAGAAGATATATGTCAGGGGCTGCAACAAATCCAGATCCTGATGTATTTGCATTCAGTGCCGCAACTATAAAAACCTGTCTTGATGCAACACACAAGTTGGGAGGAAAGAATTATGTTTTGTGGGGTGGTCGTGAAGGGTATGAAACTTTACTGAATACTGACATGGGTCGAGAGCGTGAACAAGCAGGTCGCATGCTCCAAATGGTTGTTGATTATAAACATAAAATTGGATTTAACGGCACCATATTGATTGAGCCAAAGCCTCAAGAGCCAACAAAACATCAATACGATTATGATGTTGCAACAGTTTATGGCTTTTTGAAAGATTTTAATCTTGAAGATGAGGTTAAAGTGAATATTGAACAGGGGCATGCTATTTTAGCAGGTCATTCATTTGAACATGAGCTGGCCCTTGCAAGAGAATTGGGCATTTTTGGCTCAATAGATATGAATAGAAATGATTATCAATCAGGGTGGGACACAGATCAATTCCCTAATAATATACCTGAAGTAACACTAGCATATTATGAAGTTCTGAAAGCGGGTGGTTTCCAAAATGGAGGAACGAATTTTGATGCTAAGTTGCGCCGTCAGTCTTTAGATCCGGAAGATTTGATACTAAGTCATATTGGCGCAATGGATGTTTGTGCGGCTGGGCTCAAAGCTGCTGCAAAAATGCTTGAAGATGGAAAGCTGGAAACGTTAAGGAATGAACGTTATGCTGGTTGGAATACGCAAAATGGAAAAGAAATCTTAAACAGTGATCTTGATGCTATTTATTCTAAAGTTTTACGTGAAAATATTAATCCAGAGCCTATATCGGGTCGCCAGGAGCGATTAGAAAACTTAGTTAACCGCTATAAATAATTTGAGATTTATTATAAAATATAATTATTTTTTTTAATGCCTAAAATTTAAGTTTATAAATTTGTTTTGATACTATGTTATGCATCTACATAATCTATGATTCAATAATCTTGACCGGTTGGTCAAATTATGTATGGATATTATTGTAATCAAAATAATTTATGAAAAAGGGGGAAAATATGAAACTGCCAATTATATTAACAAGAAGAGTCTTAATAGCAGGCGCAACATTGCTATCCATGGCAATGACACCATTGTCGGCAATGGCGGACGATGTGAAGGTTGCTGGAATTTTTACTTTACCTGTTGACCAACAATGGATCAGTAGAATTCATATTGCATTAGATGCTGCGCAAGAACGTGGTGATATTGAATATGTTTATTCCGAAAATGTATCAAATACAGATTATGAACGCGTCATGCGTGAATATGCTGAAAGTGGAGTTAATTTGATTGTTGGAGAAGTTTTTGGATTAGAAAGAGCTGCTCGTAAAGTTGCCGCTGATTACCCAGATACTGCATTTTTGATGGGATCCTCATTCGCTCCTCAAGCACCTAATTTCTCTGTATTCGATAATTTTATACATGAACCAGCATATCTTTCAGGAATGATTGCAGGTGCAGCAAGTGAAAGTAATGTAATTGGAATGATAGGTGGATATGCAATTCCAGAAGTAAATAGATTAATGAATGCTTTCATGGAAGGTGCAAAAGAAACTAACTCTGATGTTTCTTTTTTAGTTAACTTTATTGATAGCTGGTATGATCCAGCTAAAGCGAAAGAAAGTTCTTTTGCTATGATGGATGCTGGCGCTGATGTTATGTATGCCGAACGTTTTGGTGTTTCTGATGCTGCTGTTGAAAGAGGCATGAAGGCTATTGGAAATGTAATAGATACGTCTGCTGATTATCCAAATACTATTTTAGCATCTGCTATTTGGCATATGGAAGCCACTGTAGATACTGCAATAAAAGGTGTTTCAAGTGGAACATATGTTGCTGATGATTATGGGCAGTATAGCTTTATGGCTCATGGTGGCGGTTCATTAGTTTTGGATGAAGCGTTAGTTCCAGCTGATATTGTGTCTTTGGTAAAAGCTAAAGAAGCAGCTATTATGGATGGTAGTTATACTGTTGTCATAAATGATGACGCTCCCGTTTCAGGTAAATAAATTTTATTGGCCGGCTATAATAGCCGGCCAATGTATTCTATATAATGAAAAATACTCGCGTCTTATCCCTTAAAAATTTATCAAAACGATTTGGTACAGTAGTAGCTAATAACTCTGTTAATATAGATTTATACCGTGGCGAAGTTCTTTCACTATTGGGAGAGAATGGTGCAGGAAAAACAACTTTAATGAATATGTTATTTGGACATTATGTTCCTGATAATGGTTCAATAGATGTACTTGGTGAAGATGGTAAAATGGAGCCACTTACTCTGGGGCATCCACAAGCATCTCTGGATGCTGGTATTGGAATGGTTCACCAGCATTTTACTCTGGCTGAAAATCTTACAGTTCTTGATAACGTCCTTTTAGGATCTGAAAAAATCTGGGCATGGAGACATGATCATTTAAACGCAAGAAATAAAATTACTAAAATTATGGATAAAACTGGATTATCAGCCCCACTTGATGAAAAAGTTGGAAGACTTACTGTTGGTGAAAGGCAACGTGTTGAAATATTAAAAGCTCTTTACCAAGATGTGAAGATTTTAGTCCTTGATGAGCCAACTGCGGTTCTTACCCCTCAAGAAGCAGACACATTATTTGAAAATATCAAAGCTATGACCAAAGATGGTTTATCTGTGATTTTTATTTCACATAAATTACGTGAAGTTCTTACATTTTCAGATAGAATAGCAGTCTTGAGGCATGGTGAAAAAGTTGGAGAGATTGCAACTTCAGATGCAAATGAGCGAGTAATAGCAAGAATGATGGTAGGTGAAGATACCATTGAAAATCCCAGAGAGAAGATAGAAATTGGTACTCCAATTTTAGAATTAAATGATATATCTTTAAATGGTGACAGCGCAAGAACTTCACTTAATAAGAGTAACTTGACCATACATCAGAATGAAATTGTAGGAATCGCTGGTGTCTCTGGCAATGGCCAATCTGTACTTGCAAAACTGATATCTGGTTTGCTTGAGCCTGATAGTGGAACATTGAATATCAATGGAGAAAATATAAAATATTTTTCCCCAAATGAGATGCAATCTCTAGGTGTTGGCCGTATTCCTGAAGATCGCCATCATGATGGCGTAATTGGGGCAATGTCAGTAGCTGAAAATTTGATAATTGAGCGATTAAACGATAAGGATATAAACTCACGGGGATTTTTGCAAAACAAAGAAATTAATGAGAATGCAAAAGAGCTTATTGAAAAATATGACATCAGAGGGCCTGGTGTCGATGCAAAAGCAAGTCTCTTATCTGGTGGAAATATACAAAAGTTAATTCTTGCAAGAGTATTTGAATGCAGGCCAATTGTGATTTTAGCAAATCAACCTACTCGGGGATTAGATTTAGGCGCTGCAAACGAAGTTGCTCGCCGTTTGTTGGAGGCGCGTAAGCGGGGCGCTGGGATATTGCTTATTTCCGAAGATTTAGACGAAATTATAGCATTGTCAGATAGGATTATAGTTATTCATAACGGTTCATTGACTGAAGCACATAATGCAGGCCGCGAGGCAATTGGACTAATGATGGCAGGAGAAAGTGCATGATACGTATTGAGCCTCGAGAAATGCCTTCAAAATTATGGACAATTGGCATTCCTATAATATCTGCGCTTATTGCAATCCTATTTGCAGCAATACCTCTAGCATTAGCTGGTGCAAATATTTTTGAAGCTTATTCGCAAATGGCAAAAGGTATATTTGGATCAACGTTTGCTTTTACTGAGATGTTAACAAGAGCAACGCCACTTATTTTTACTGGTCTCGCAGCCACAATAGCGTTTCGAGCAAAACTATGGAATATTGGAGCAGAGGGCCAATTATATCTTGGGGCGATGGCAGCTGTTGCTGTTGGTACGGGTTTAATAGATGCACCTTCGTTTATTCTAATACCTATTATTCTATTTACTGGCGCTCTAGCTGGTGCTGTTGGTATGGCAGCGCCAACTTATTTAAAAACACGTTTTGGAGCAGACGAAGTTGTTACAACATTATTATTAAATTTTATTGTAATTATTTTTTTACAAATGATGCTAGAAGGGCCACTTAAAGATCCGATGGGAATGGGCTGGCCACAATCTGAACCAATTGTAGATAATGGTGTATTGCCTCAACTTATTCCAAGAATGAGAATACACACGGGTTTGATCATTGCTTTAATTTCTGCTGGAGTAGTTCATTTATTTTTATCAAAAAGTATATGGGGATTTAAAATTAGGGCAGTAGGTGAAAATGCTTCAGCTGCACTTCATGCGGGGATCAATGTGAAACGCACATTCATGGGCGCTGCAATTGTTTCAGGAGCTATTGCAGGCCTTGCCGGAGTAAGTGAAGTTGCGGGATTGAGGGGATACCTTACAACAGATTTATCTCCAGGCTTTGGCTATACTGGTATTGTGGTTGCAATGTTAGCTGGCTTGTCGCCGATTGGTGTTGTGATTTCTGCTATATTTATTGCTTCAATATTTGTTGGGGCCGATACTATGAGTAGGGCAATAGGAGTTTCCAGTTATTTGGCAGATTTAGTTGTCGCATTATCTTTAATATGTGTTCTCGTGGGTGGGTTTATTGCTCGATATAAATTTATCCGAATAAATAAGGGGAATATTTAATGGATATTTTGCAGATTCTCTTAACGGAAAGTTTTTGGGCAGCAACATTACGTATAGCAACTCCTCTTATATTTGGTGTGCTTGGGGCTTTAATTTGCGAAAAATCAGGAGTTTTAAATTTAGGTATAGAAGGCATATTTGTTGCTGGGGCAATGGCTGGTTGGATGGCTGTTTGGTTTGGCTTCACCCTTTGGGCAGGATTGCTAGTTGCTGTAATTGTAGGTGCCGTGTTTGGTTTAATTCACGCGATATTAACTGTACCGCTTGGATTATCACAACATGTTTCTGGCCTAGGCGTAACGCTGTTAGCAACATCAGTTAGTTATTTTACTTATCGTACTGCACTACCAAAAGTGTCTTCACCACCAAAGATTGAACCATTTCAGCCGTTGGATATTCCTATATTATCTGAATTACCCTTTATTGGTCCAATCCTGTCGCAACAAACTGCAATGACTTGGTTGGCTATATTTATGGTAGGATTAGTTTGGTGGGTTCTCAACCGAACGCCCCTAGGGCTTTCGGTAAGGGCTGTTGGGGATAATCCTGATGCAGTTGATGCACAAGGCCTGTCTGTCTATGGATTGCGTATTGGTGCAGTTATTGTTGGTTCATCAATCATGGCTCTTGGGGGTGCTTTTTTAACTATGTCTGCATTTGATTCATTCTTTTTTGGAATGGTCAACGGTAGAGGCTGGATATGCATAGCATTAGTTATATTTGCCAGTTGGCGTCCAGGTAAAGCACTATTGGGTGCTATATTATTTGGTGCTTTTGATGCTTTCCAAGTGCGATTACAAACTGAAGTTGGGGCATTTTTGCCTTCGCAGGTATTTCTCATGGCACCATATGTACTTTCTCTAATTGCTTTGGTTATTGTTGCGCGTAAAGCGGAGTATCCAAGAGCTTTGTTGAAGCCTTGGTTTAAGGGAGCACGATAATGGATTTTGATTTAATAATTAAAAACGCAAATTTGTCTGATGGGCAAGTTGGTATCGATATTGCTTGTAAGGACGGAATAATTGCTTCGATTGGGGTAGGTATAGATGCTAATGCGAAAAATATAATTGATGCAAAAGGCCTATTAGTTTCCCCTCCGTTTGTTGACCCTCATTTCCATATGGATGCAACGCTTTCATTAGGAACACCTCGTATGAATGTTTCTGGAACCTTGCTAGAAGGTATTGCTTTATGGAGTGAATTAAAGCCAGTGCAAACTGTCGAGCAAATTATTGAAAGAGCATTGCGCTATTGTGATTTGGCTGTATCCATGGGCATAGGTGCAATTCGTAGTCATGTTGATATATGTGATAATACACTAAAAGGTGTTGAAGCATTACTAGAAGTTCAAAAAAAAGTAGCACCATACCTAGATTTACAATTAGTTGCATTTCCACAAGATGGAATATTTAGAGATCCAGATGCAAAAACAAACTTAATTAATGCTTTAGATAAAGGAGTTGATGTTGTTGGTGGTATTCCACATTTTGAAAGAACAATGCAAGATGGTACAGATTCTGTAAAATATTTATGTGAAATTGCTGCAGAAAGAGGCTTGATGGTAGATATGCACTGTGATGAAAGTGATGATCCGCATAGCCGTCATATTGAAACACTTGCATTTGAAACGTCGCGTCTAGGTCTAAATGGGAGAGTTTCAGGTTCTCATCTTACCTCCATGCACTCAATGGACAATTATTATGTTTCGAAACTAATACCTCTAATGGTTGAAGCTGAAATTCATGCTATACCTAATCCGCTAATCAATATTATGCTGCAGGGCAGGCATGACAGCTACCCTAAAAGGCGAGGGCAAACTCGAGTACCTGAGTTGAGAGATGCTGGAATAAATATTGGATTTGGTTCGGATTGCGTCATGGATCCATGGTATTCGCTTGGTAAAGCTGACATGTTAGACGTAGCCCATATGGGCCTTCATGTTGGTCAGTTATCTAGTAGATTGGATATGGAGTGGTGTTTTGACGCTGTAACTACAAATTCAGCAAAGATTATGGGATTGGAGGGGTATGGTCTTAAAAAAGGATGCAAAGCTAATATGGTTATATTGCAAGCAAATGACAGAATAGATGCAATTAGATTGAGAGCGAACCGGTTAAGTGTAATTCGAGCGGGCAAGATAATTTCGTCTAGCGAGCCATTTGTTGCAGAGCTTGATTTGCCTGGCAGGCCCAAAAAACTCAATCCATCTGAATACATTCCAAAATCATAAAAAATTTTAATTTTTTAAATTAATAGCATTTGGGTTGATCTATATATTGAAGTGGTTCTGAATCTGGATTTTGTGCTGCATGTATTGCTGCTAGTGCGAGCTTTTCACCAGCAATGTCCATATCTTCTCTTATAACAATAATTTCATTTCTAAAAAGTTTTAAAAAATCAACTGCATCTTTGGCTACTAAATCTATATCTTTACCTATTTTTAAGCCTAAATTTTCGAATCCAGCTACTGCAGCCATAGCACTATTTGGAGAAGCAACAAGAATGCCATCAAAATTCTTATTATTTGAAATTTCCTTTGTTACGGCTGTGCTAATTGCTTCAATACTGCTATCACTTGTTACGTTTGGTATTACTTTTAGAGATATATTAAAAGTTTTAGCTGAATTTTTAGCACTCATAACCATTTCTAATCCATAAGACTGATCCTGTGGTGGGGCAATCATTAATATTTCTTTTCTTTTATTTTTGGCAAGGGACTCAATGCCTAATTTTGCAAACTCAGCATTGTCAAAATCAACAAATGATTGCTTTTCATTTGAGCAAGATCTTCCATGCATAGTAAATGGGAATTTTTTTTCAACGAGATATTGTACTCTAGGATCATTTGGTTCGATTTGATTGAAAATTATTACATCAGCAGAGCCTGTTTCCACGATATATCTTATTGGCTTCATGGGGTCATCACCTGGAAAGTAATGTGTCATGTTTAAATGATATGGGGTATCTCTTAATCCAAGGGCAATTGCAGAAATTAAGCGAGCGGTCATGTTCATAACTTCCGTATCAGTGGACATTATTAAGCTTATAACGTTTGTTCGGCCAGTTCTAAGTCTTACGCCTGCTCTGTTAGGGATATAGCCGATCTCGTCCGCAATTTTGCGAACTTTTTCTTTTGTTAAGGAACTGATATCAGGTGCATCGCCCAACGCTCTTGATACTGTGGCTATTGCTAATCCACTTAAGCCAGAGATTGTTTTTAATGTAGGTTTTACGTTCATTTCTTGATGGTGAGCCCATCCTCCTGCCATATCAATATTAGCATATAATGAGTATGATATAATTTTTGTAAATACTTTAAATTATATTTTTATAAAAAAAATGCTTGAAAATTTAATCTAAATCGTTTTAGTTGCACCTACAACGTTATAGATTGGGAGATTAATCGTGAATATTATTACAAAATTACTATGTTCAGCTGCTTGTCTTGCTGCAACTTCTGTTTCAGCAAAGGATTTAGAGGTAACTCACTGGTGGACATCTGGTGGTGAAGCTGCTGCCGTATCAACTTTAGCAAAAGCTTTTAATGAGAAAACAGATCATAATTGGATTGATGGTGCGATTGCTGGTGGAGGTGGGACAAGTATTCCCGCAATTATTAGTAGAATTATTGGTGGAGAGCCAATGGGTGCAACACAACTTAATCATGGCCGACAAGCTCAAGAGCTCATTGAAGCTGGTATGATGACAGATTTGACAGAAATTGCAGAAGCTCAAGGTTGGAGAGACATTGTAAATCCAGTATCACTATTAGATAGCTGTACTGTTGATGGGCGTGTTTATTGTGTTCCTGTGAATATCCACTCTGCACAATGGTTATGGGTAAGTCATGGAGCTTTTGAAAAGGCTGGATTAGCAATACCAAAAAACTGGGATGAATTTGTTGCTGGATCTGCAGAGTTAGAAAAGAATGGAATAGTTCCTCTAGCGATGGGACAGCAGGGTTGGCAACAATCTATAGCATTTGGTGCTTTAGTACTGGGAGTTGTTGGTGTTGATAAATTCTTAGAGGTAACTGGTGATAAAAATGCTGAAGTTGCTGCTGGTCCTGAATGGACACGTGCTTTTCAATCAGTCGCAAATGCTCGCGAGTTAGCTCGAAAATCTAAAGTGCAAGATTGGAATTTAGCTACTAATATGGTAATTACTGATACAGCCGGTGGTCAAATTATGGGCGATTGGGCGCAAGGTGAATTCCAAGTTGCTGGTGAAGTTGCTGGTGTGGATTATTCATGTTTGCCAGGTATGGGCTTCAATGAAATATTAGATACTGGTGGTGATGCGTTTTATTTCCCTGTAATTGATGATGCAGACACTAAAGCTGCTCAGATGGAATTAGCATCATTGTTGATATCTCCTGAAGTTCAGGTCGAATTCAATCTTGCAAAAGGCTCTTTGCCAGTGCGTGGCGACATTGATATGTCCTCAGCAAATGCTTGTATGCAAAAGGGACTAAATATTCTAGCTGCTGGTGGTATTATGCCATCAAACCGACAAACATTTGATGCTGATACGGATCAACAAATCAATGATTTAATGGCTGAATTCTGGGCAACAGATATGTCTGCAACAGATGCTCAAGCTAGTTATGTTTCAATTATCAAACGTGCTAACTAAATTGCAACTACACAGGCCATAAATTGGCCTGTGTGACTTTTTTAAAGAATTTTATGAAGATCGTATAAATGTCAAAAAAACCCAACCAAATATTTAGAAATATAAATGCAAAAATTGCTTCGATACCTATGATATTGACAGTGTTATTTGTTTTCTTAGGTGGTTCCATTTGGACTATGGCATATTCTTTTACATCATCAAGATTATTGCCAAAATGGAAGTTTGTTGGGTTTGATCAATATGAACGGCTGTGGGAAACTCGTCGATGGATTATATCGATAGAAAATTTAGCTTTGTATGGAATTTTTTCATTAATTTTTACACTTGTCATTGGTTTTACTTTAGCGGCACTTTTAGACAGAAAAATACGATTTGAGAATACATTCCGTACAATTCTATTATATCCATTCGCATTATCTTTCATCGTTACTGGTTTGACATGGCAATGGATTTTAAATCCTGATTTTGGATTGCAGGGAGTAATACGTGACCTTGGTTGGGAAGCTTTTTCTTTTGATCCATTAAATGATCCTGAGACTGTAATGTTTGGATTGTTAATTTCTGGCTTATGGCAAGGGACAGGATTAATAATGGTCATACTATTGGCCGGTTTGAGAGGTATTGATGAAGATATCTGGAGAGCTGCAAGAATAGATGGAATTGGGACAGTAAAAACATATATTCGTATTATAATCCCAATGATGCGTCCAGTATTTGTCACAGCACTTGTATTAATAGCTGCTGGAATAATAAAGATTTATGACCTTGTTGTGGCGCAAACAGATGGAGGTCCGGGCATTGCCTCTGAAGTACCTGCTAAATATGTTATGAATTATATGTTTGGAGCTCAGAATCTAGGGCAGGGATTTGCAGCGTCCACAATGATGCTGGTTTCTGTAATCGTTATTTTAATTCCTTGGGCTTATCTTGAATTTGGAGGTAGGAAAAATGCATAATTCCAATCATTCTGAAGTGCCAAGAGGGCCAAAGCCAAAAAAAGCATTTTCTCGTTCTAATATTATTATCTATGGGACTTTAATAGTAATATCGATTTACTATCTCTTACCACTGTGGGTTATGATAATGACTTCATTAAAAGGCATGCCAGAAATTCGAATGGGTAATATATTTTCCCCACCATTGGAGATAACATTCGAACCTTGGGTCAAGGCTTGGTCATATGCTTGTACAGGAATTAACTGTGACGGATTAAGTCGAGGATTTTGGAATTCTGTAAAAATACTTATACCATCATTGATATTATCAATATCAGTAGCTTCTGTTAATGGATATGCATTGGCAAATTGGAAGTTTAAGGGATCAGAAGTATTTTTTACAATCTTAATATTTGGAGCATTTATCCCATATCAAATTATGATTTATCCAATAGTAATTCTTCTTCGTGAAATAGGTCTGATGGGTTCAACTGCTGGTTTAGTACTAGTTCATACAATTTTTGGTATGCCAATTCTTACTCTTCTTTTTCGTAATCATTTTGCTGCTATTCCTGACGAACTATTTAAAGCTGCAAGAGTTGATGGAGCTGGATTTTGGGGGATTTATTTCAAAGTCTTATTACCAATGTCTATTCCTATATTTGTTGTTGCTATGATCTTGCAAGTTACAGGAATTTGGAATGATTTTCTTTTTGGTGTTATTTACACTAAACCCGCAACATATCCTATGACTGTTCAATTAAACAACATTGTAAATTCGGTTCAGGGTGTAAAAGAATATAATGTGAATATGGCGGCTACACTACTAACAGGACTAGTCCCTTTAGCCATATATTTCGTCTCTGGTAAATTATTTGTGCGTGGCATTGCAGCTGGCGCAGTGAAAGGCTAATTAATGTCTCTTAAAACACCATCCGTAAAAGTATGTGACCTAGACCTTCATTTTGGTGATATCAAAGTTTTGCAAAAATTAAACCTTGAGATTAATCAAGGAGAATTCTTGGTCCTTCTAGGGTCTTCTGGTTGTGGTAAATCTACTTTGTTAAACTGCATTGCTGGCTTACTTGATATATCAGCAGGGCAAATTTTCATTGGAGACAAAAATGTAACTTGGTCTGAACCATCAGAGAGAGGGATTGGAATGGTTTTCCAGTCGTATGCTCTTTATCCACAAATGACTGTTGAGGGTAACTTATCGTTTGGTTTGAAAAATGCAAAAATGCCTAAAGATGAAATACAATCTCGTGTGCAGCGAGCTGCAAAAATACTACAAATTGAAGCATTATTAAAAAGAAAACCAGGCGCCCTATCTGGGGGGCAGCGCCAAAGAGTTGCTATAGGACGAGCGCTAGTTCGGGATGTAGATGTATTTTTATTTGATGAGCCATTATCTAATCTTGATGCAAAATTACGTGTTGATTTGAGAGTTGAATTAAAACTTTTACATCAACGGCTAAAAAATACTATGATTTATGTTACGCATGATCAAATAGAAGCTATGACCTTAGCAGATAGAATTGCTATCATGAAAGATGGTAAAATAATGCAATTAGGGACGCCCGATGAGATTTATAACCGTCCTCAAAATCTTTATGTAGCAGATTTTATAGGAAGCCCATCAATGAACTTTTTTAAGGGACAATTGAAAGACACTAAGTTTACTTTTGGTAGACTGGTATTGCCAATGGGGTCATACAATTTTAAGAATAAATCCAAACATAGTGAAGCGGTAATTGGAATTAGGCCTGAGCACATTATAACAGGTGAACTTGCAAAAAAAGCTACAGTTACGACGAATGTAAAAGTGAAGTTAGTCGAACCAATGGGATCTGATACTTTGGTTTATGCTGACTTATTAGATCACCAAATTCGAATAAGAATGGAGGGCAATGCTGTGGTAAAATCTGGAGATATCTTAGAAATTGGAATCGACCTGGCTCGAGCTTCACTTTTTGACTCAAAAACAGAACAACGTATTTAAGTGTAATATAATGGATTTAGTTAAATGAGTTTTAGTTTTTCAAGGCGTGATTTTCCAAATGATTTCATATTTGGAGTTGCAACGGCAGCTTATCAAATCGAAGGAAGTAAATTTGGGAACTGTGGTTCTTCACACTGGGATACTTGGTCAGAAACACCGGGAAATGTACATAATTCCGATAATGGAAGTATTGCATGTGACCATTACAATAGATTTTATGATGATCTTGATATTATAAAATCAGGGGGATTTGACTCATATAGATTTTCCACATCTTGGTCTAGAGTTATGCCAGATGGAAAAAGTGTAAATTCTGAAGGCTTAGATTTTTATGATCGGTTAGTTGATGGCATGATAGCTCGCGGCTTAAAGCCTAATTTGACATTATATCATTGGGAATTGCCATCTTATCTTGCAGATATTGGTGGTTGGACTAATCGAGATATAGCGGAGCGTTTTGCTGAATTTACCGATGTAATAATAAATCGTATTGGTGATCGTATTGATCATACTGCAACAATCAATGAGCCTTGGTGCGTCGCATGGTTGAGTTATTTTTTAGGTGGTCAAGCACCAGGAATAAGGGATATTCGTGCTGCAGTTCGCGCAATGCATCATGTTATGTTGGCACATGGCAAAGCTCTTGAGGTGTTGAAGTCTCATGGTCAATCAAATTTAGGCATTGTACTCAATTTAGGACATGGTGAAGCAGCAAGTAATACTCAGGCAGATATTAACGCAACAAAAACTTTTGATGCTATTCATACGAGATGGTTTATGGATAGTTTGTTTAAAGGAAATTATCCAAAAGATATGCTTTCCAAGGTTGAGAAGTATATGCCTGAAAACTTTGAAAGTGATATGAAATTAATAAGTTCACCAATCGATTGGTTAGGTGTTAATTACTATACAAGAGGAGTAATAAAAGCAGCTCCTAATGAACCTTGGCCTCATTTTGAAGGAGAGGAGGGAGTTTTACCTAAAACTCAAATGGGCTGGGAGATTTATCCTGAAGGATTAGAACTTCTTTTAAAGCGCATTTATAATGATTATACAAATGAAATACCAATTATGATTACCGAAAATGGGATGGCTAACGAAGACGTGGTATCAAATGATATATGTGATGATCCTATTAGAGTAAAATATTTTGAAGATCATTTACAAGCTGTAATTAGATGTATTGCTTATGGTGTACCTGTTAAAGGTTTTTTTGGGTGGTCTTTGCTTGATAATTATGAGTGGGCATATGGTTATGAGAAACGTTTTGGTCTCGTGCATGTTGATTATGAAACACAAAAAAGAACTCCTAAAGCATCGTTTAAAGCATTTCAAAAAGCTATTTCTGGAAATCAGTAAAGGAATTGGCGTAACTAGAAAGTTAAATGTCGCTCTTTAGGCGGCAAACTCATATTAAAATAAATTACTATTTTATTAAGGAGTATATGATTAATTTGAAATCAATTGACGCTGATATAAAGAAATTACCCTTTACTGTAGATAGTGGAGCTGGTGAAAGAGCGCGAATTGGCCTCCTTGTACTTGAGTCGGATCAATCTTTAGAGTGGGAAATGCGACAAATTACAAATATTTCTGGTGTTTCTGTTTACCACTCTAGACTTGCTAATGACGCCATAGTTACAAGCACAAATTTGGCAATGATGGAAGAACAGTTGCCAGTTGCTGCAAAACTTTTACCTGATTATCTCAATTTAAGTTCAATTGGATATGGTTGCACTTCTGCTTCAACTATTATTGGCGAAGATAAAGTAAGTGAAATTTTAAATAACTTTCACCCCGATGTACCATCAACTAATCCATTAACAGCTGCAAAAGTAGCATTTGAAAGTCTAAATATTAGTAAAATTGCACTTTTGACCCCTTATGCACCTGACGTGACAGCTGCGATCCAAGAAAAATTTAACGAAGCAGGAATAACTGTAGCTTTAGTTGGCTCATATTATGAAGAAGATGATAAAGTAGTTGGAAGAATAGATGAAGAATCTATATTACAGTCTGTCATTAGCTTAGGTTTGAATGAAAGTTGTGATGGTGTTTTTATATCTTGTACAAGTTTGAGAGCACTAAACATTATTGAAAAAGCTGAAAGAGTTATTGGGAAACCAGTAACTTCAAGCAACCATGCGCTTGCATGGCATCTTTTAAGGCTAGCTGGAATTGATGATATTTTAGATGAATATGGACAACTCTTTAAAAAATGATGTTTTATATCATTTAAAATGTATTAGTTACATAAGTATATCTTACTCTTAAATTAGAAATATAGCATGAATTCAGATCCACTCATTTTAGACTTAATTAATATGATTAGTATCCCAAGCATAAATAACTTTGGATCAAACGATATTAATCAGAACCCAGAAAATGAAATGTCAAATTACTTTGAGCGCCAACTAAGCAAGTTAGGCTTAGAAGTTGAAAGTTGTGAAGTTGCAAATGGTAGGCGTAATGTTTGGGGCCGTTTAAAGGGTACAGGAGGCGGCCCAACAATTATGTTGGCAGGGCATATGGATACAGTTGGTGTAGATGGTTATGATAATCCATTTGTCCCTAAAATTGAAAATGGAAAAATCTTTGGTCGTGGCTCTTGTGACATGAAAGCAGGCTTGTCTGCATATTTGGATGTGGTGAGAAAAATAAAAGAAGAAGATATCTCATTATCAGGTGATTTGATAATTGCAGGTGTAATTGATGAAGAGCATAGAATGATAGGCTCAATTGATTTTGGTGTTAATGGTCCACCAATTGATTATGCAATTATTGCTGAACCGACTAATCTTGACCTTTGTCCGGTACATAAAGGGCAAGTACTATTATCAATTGAAATTTTAGGTAAAGCTGCACACTCAAGTATGCCAGAGAATGGCATTAATGCAATAAATCATATGAGTGTACTTTTACAAAAATTACAAGAATACTCCATTTCTTTAAGTAATCGTAATACAGATAAATTACTTGGTAATCCAAGCTTTAATGTTGGTTTGATTGTTGGTGGTGATAATGCTTGTTCAGTACCAGATAGTTGTAAAATAGATATAGATAGAAGAATTGTTTCAGGCGAAAATCATGAAAAATTTTTAGACGAACTAAATGAAATTTGTCTTGCTATACAACAAGATATTAAAAATTTTAAATATTCCATTTCGCCACCTTTTTTAAACATTAAACCCCTGAATACTCCATTAAATTCTCCTTTAATGCATGCATTACAAAAAGCATCTGACGAAATTCTTGGATCACATGTGATTAAAGCATTCCCTGGTTCTACTGATGCACCAAATTTCAATTGTGAAGCTGTAATTTGTGGGCCAGGTTCTTTAGAACAATGTCATTCATTGAATGAATATATTGATATTGAAGAAATTAAAAATGCAGTTAGTATTTATATTTCTGCTATTATAAATTTGCAATGTAACTGAGTAAAATAAAAGGAAATATATATGGATTGGCGTACCAAACTTTTAAATCCGCATCAGTTAGCAAGACAAGATTATAAATCTTTAGTTACACCGATTTATAGAGGCTCAACTGTAGTATTTGATGAGCAATCTTTAATAAAGGATGATTGGGAGCAAGCGGAAAAAGGTTATTCATATGGACTGTACGGCACACCTACTACTTTAGAACTTGCAGCTAGAATTTCTCAAATTGAAGATGCAAAACATACATTTATAGTGCCAGGAGGACAATCCGCAATTGCACTTGTTTACTTTTCTTTTTGTAAATCTGGTACGCACGCACTTGTTCCTCACTCAGCTTACGGGCCAAATAAATCTATGGCTGAAGGTTTGTTACGAGGTCTGGGTGTCGAGGTCGAAGCCTATGATCCATTAATTGGAAAAGATATTTCAAAACTTATTAGAAGTAATACTTCTTTAATTTGGTGTGAAAGTCCCGGTTCTGTGACTATGGAAATTCAGGATATTCCAGCAATAGTCAAAGCTGCTCATGAAAAAAATATCCCAGTAGCACTTGATAATACTTATGCTGCTGGAGTGTTATTTGACGCATTTAAATATGGTGTAGATGTTAGCATTCAAGCTTTAACTAAATATATTGGTGGCCACAGTGATTTACTCCTTGGATCAGTATCTGTTCGTGATGAGGAAGCTTATAATATAGTTGGTCCAATTTACATGCAGCTTGGATTAGCTGTTTCTCCAGATGACTGCAGTTTAGCTTTAAGGGGTTTGCAGACTTTAGCACTTCGTTTGGATCAGCTTGAAAAATCCACATTAAAAATAGCATTATGGTTGTCTGAAAATAATATAATTCATGAAGTTTATCACCCAGCTTTCAAGTCATGCCCAGGGCACGATATATGGAAGCGAGATTTTACAGGATCAGCTAGCGTGTTTTCTTTTACTTTTGTAGACAACGTATCAAGTAAACAAGTTGAAACATTTATAAATGCATTACATATTTTTAAAATAGGTTTAAGTTGGGGCGGAGTTACTAGTCTTGCAGTGGTTTACCCAGATCTTGTTAGGCCAAATAAAGACTTTGGAGGCAGGCTTGTGAGATTAAATATTGGCCTTGAGGCAGTTGATGATTTGATCAATGACCTTGAATTAGCAATATCAAATATTAACTAGCTTAAATATAACTAAACTTTTTCAGAGGCGGATAAATCTGCAAAAAGTGAAGTCATGCAAAGTAAAGCCTGGCGCGCAATTGCAATTGGTAAGTGCTCGTTTGGTGAATGTTGAGAGCAGCCTGCATAAGAATGCGGTATCCAAATTGTTGGTAAGTTTAAAACTTCAGCAAAACAATCATTTGGCAGTGACCCACCAAGGTTAGGCAGTAAGTCAATTTTAAGATTAGTAGAACTTTCCAATGACTTTTTTACAAATGAAAGCCATGGATCATTCATGTCTAATCTTGTTGCTGGAAATGGATTCATATCAGTTTTGTGAATATCAACATCTTCAAATCCATGATCATCTAAATATTTTCTTAATGCTGGAATTATATTTTTTACATCAGTGCCTACAACAAATCTTAATTGACATGTTGCTTTGGCATAGCCCGATATAGCGTTTAAGGGTGCATTTGGTTCCCCTGAAATCATCGCCAAAACACAGAAACTATTCCACCCAAAGACACGTTCCGACATTGTTAACTCTATTTGTCCCCAATCTGGGTCTAACTTGAAACCTGCATCAACTAATGGAAGCTCAGATAATATTTGTTTTATTTTAGGAGTTAAACTTGTAGGTAGCCAATCTTTAATATTGATTTGACCCCTTGCATCAGTAATTGAAGCAATAGCATGTGAAAGTATAATTGAGGGATCTTTTAATATTCCACCAAAGTTACCAGAGTGGTGTGCACCATCTCTTAAGGATACAGATAGATCAAAATTTATACCTCCTCTGGAACCTGTAAATATTGTTGGTGTTTTTTGTGAGATACGTGGCCCATCTGATGCAATAAAAACATCTGCTTTTAGCTTTTCTTTATTTTCTTCGCAAAAAAGTTTTAAACCAGGAGATCCAATTTCTTCACCCATTTCAAAGAGTATTTTGTAATTAAACCCAAGTTTATTTTGAACTGATAATAAAGAATTGAGTGCTTTAATGTTTATAAAATGTTGACCCTTGTTATCTGCAGTGCCTCGTCCGTAAAAACTACCATCTTTTTCTATTAATTTGTATGGTGTTAAGTCATCTTCCCAGGATTCATCTTGCCCTAAGACAACATCACCATGACCATAAGTAAGAATTGTTGTAAAATTATGATTTTCAATTCTTTCTGCAAAAAGAAATACATTAGCTTCTGGAGACGAATTTTTCATTATATTACATTTAAATCCCATTTCTGTAAGCATGGGTATTATATTGTTTTTATAATAATTCTTTAGATTGTATTTTTGGTTTTGGCTCTCTGTCTTTACTGCAATTAATTCCGAAAGATCTTTTTTAAAATCACCTTCATCAAAATAATGTGAAGCATGCTGAACTGCTTTATCTTTTAGTGTCATGATAATAAGTTTCTTTTTCCAAAAATAAATATATTTCCTAGGCTTATTGTCATTATTCAAACTATTAGATGATCAGTAAAGCTACAATATATTAAATCTATTAACGCACTGATTTATATGCAATTATTAACTTTATATTTGAAAGGATTGTAGGAATGTCAAATAATGAAATTCAATCAAGATTAGATTTTGCAAAGAAACTTGTAGAAGAAGCAGGTAAAAAAGCTCTCTCTTTTTTTTACTGTATCAATGAATTGGAAATAAAACAAAAAAGTATTCAAGATTACGTATCTAATGCAGATCTTGAAGTTGAAATCTTTATTAGAGAACACATTTCAAATAGATATCCAGACGACGGTATTGTTGGAGAAGAACATGAAAATTTTGAAGGTGTTTCAGGCTATACATGGGTTATTGATCCAATCGATGGTACAACAAATTTTTTGACTGAAATTCCATCTTGGTGTGTTGTTTTGGCTTGTGTGCATAAAAATGAAACAAAACTAGGTGCTGTATATGAGCCCTGCCACAATGAATTATTCTGGGGTTCTCAAGGTAAAGGTGCTTTTATAAATGATGAACCAATGGGCGTATCTAAATCAAAATCTTTGAATGATGGAAGTACAGGGGTTGGTATGAATAGTAGAACATCAAGTCGTATGACTGTTTCTTTTATTCAAAAATTGATTGAACGAGGTGGTATATTTTACAGAAATGCTTCAGGTGCTTTAATGTTGTCTTATGTGGCTTCTGGTAGATTAATAGGATACGCTGAACCCCATATGAATGCATGGGATTGTTTGGCTGGGCAGTTACTTATAAAAGAAGCTGGTGGTATTATTGAGGTTCAGGACGCAAACGAAATGTTGAAAAGTGGTGGACGTGTTATTGCATCTGGTCCTGGAGTATTTGATGAAATTCTTGAAATTGCAAATAAGGCTTATGTTTAGTGATTTATAGAACAGTTTTAAATCATGTTATTTTGCTATTTGGGGTATTTATTATGCTTTCCCCGATTTTACTTATATTTTTTTCCTCATCACAAAGTACTTCAGATTTGCGGACTAGTGGTATGCAGTTCGAATTTGGTAATCATTTAGTACAAAACTATAATAGTGTATTAAATTTTGAGTCTGGGTTTACAGACGAAATAACACCAATGGGAATGCTATCAAATTCACTGATTATTGCTATTGGAGTAGGTGTCCTTACGACTTTACTCTCATTTTTTACCGCATACTCAATAGTTTTCTTCAAATATAAAAGTGCAAATATAATTTTTTGGCTGGTTTTATCAACATTGCTATTTCCATTAGAAGCTAGGTTTATTCCAACTTTTCAAATTGCTTCATATTTAGGATTAATAAATACTCATCTTGGAATAATCCTTCCTGTTATTGCTGCAGCATTAGGTACATTTTTTTTCAGACAATATTTTTTAAGTTTACCGGAAGAGTTGCTCGAGGCCGCATTACTTGACGGTGCAGGAAGCTTTAAATTCGCTTTGGATATTTTAATCCCACTTTCTCTTTCTAGAGCGGCAGCAATATTTATTATTGCATTTATGATTGGGTGGAATCAATATTTATGGCCAATAATGATAAGTACAGACGACACGCTCTATACACTAGTAAGAGGAATAAGATTCATGGGGCAGGGAAGTGGTACTAGTATGGCATTCACAATGATAACAATTGCACCACCTTTTATTCTGGTATTAATCTTCCAAAGATGGTTCTTCAGCGGATTAGGGGTGGAAAATAAATTATCCCAAAAATAATCTTTCTAAATTAGTCGCTCACCAGTGCTTTTATTAAATACCATCGCATGCTTCTGTTCAAACTTTAGTTTCAAATTGCTATCAATATCTGGAAGCGTGTTTTGCATAGTTTTAAAACACAGTTCTGTATCATTTGATGAATTTTTTAATGCTCCATAAATTAAGTTATCTGCACCATGTTGTTCTACAAGATCTACTTGAATCTCTAATTGACCCTTAGTATCAGGTCTTAAGAAATCAGGTCTTATACCTAAGACCAATTCAATGTCTTCAGGCAGATTTTTAAATCCTGATAATTTTAAATTACCACAAACAAGTTTTTTATTCTCAAATCTTGCTGGTATTAAATTAATATGTGGCGCGCCAATGAAAGACGCGACGAATAAAGTTTTAGGGTTATTATAGAGTTCAATTGGAGCTCCCATTTGCTCTATGCGACCATCATTAATTACTGCGAGCCTATCAGCAAGTGTCATCGCTTCAGTCTGATCATGTGTTACGTAAATAGATGTGACACCCATTCTACGTTGAAGGCGTTTTATTTCAATCCGCATTTGCACACGAAGTTTTGCATCCAGATTTGATAATGGTTCGTCGAATAAAAAAACTTTTGGCTCTCTAACGATTGCTCGACCCATTGCTACCCTTTGGCGCTGCCCACCAGATAGTTGATTAGGCTGTCGATCTAAATAATCATCTATCTTTAACATTTTTGCAGCTTCAGTAACTTTTGTATTAATTTCTGCTTTAGCCAGTCCTCTATTCTTTAATCCATAAGCCATATTTCCTCTTACAGTCATATGAGGGTAAAGTGCATAATTTTGGAAAACCATTGCAACATCTCGATCAGCTGGAGAAACATTGTTGATTACTTTGCTATCAATTTCAATGTCACCCTCAGTGATTGTTTCCAGTCCTGCAACCATTCGAAGCATTGTAGATTTACCACAACCTGATGGGCCAACAAAAACTATAAATTCACCATTTTCAATGGCCATACTAACTCCACAAACAGCCTCTGCACCATTCGGGTATACTTTTTTAACGTTGTTTAATTTAACTGTAGCCATTATTTTTCACTTTCTACTAGGCCCTTGACGAACCAATTTTGGAAGAACAATACGACGAGGACTGGTGGTAAGGTCGCCATAATAGTTAATGCAAAAGCTTTTTGATATTGTGGTAATTCACCGCCTTCTGAAAGGATCTGGTAAATTTGTTTGATGCCAATCACGAGTGTGTAGTTTTCTTCTTTCGTTGTCATAATTAGTGGCCAAAGATATTGGTTCCACCCTACTACAAACATAATAATTAAAATTGCAGCTATCATTGTTTTTGATAAAGGAATAAGCATATCAACAAAGAAGCGCCAAGGTGAAGCTCCGTCTAATCGCGCTGCTTCTAATAATTCGTCAGGGATAGATTTAAAGAATTGCCGGAAGTAAAATGTACCTGTTGCTGATGCAATAAGTGGGACAATAAGACCAAAATTAGTATCTAACAAACCAAGTCCTGCAACTATTTCATAAGATGGAATAATCCTAACTTCTAGAGGTAATAGTAATGTTAGAAATATTATCCAAAACAAAGGTGTCGCAAGTTTAAAGCGGAAATAAACAATCGCATATGCTGCAAGCATAGAAATAATTACTTTACCTACCGCAAAACCTATACCTAGTATTAAGCTGTTTTTAAGCATGGTTATACCTAAAACAGATTTCATTACCCCGGCTTCTTCAAACATAACTTCACGATAAGTTTCTATAAAGTTTGAGCCTGGCCAAAATTGTAATCCTTCACGAAGTATGGTTTCGGCTGTGTGAGTTGAAGTCGAAAAAGCAACCCATACAGGAAGACTCATAAATATGACACCAATAAGGAGAATTAAATGGTTTGATGCTAATCGCCAATTAATATTTTTCATATCATTATCCTCAATAGTGAACTTTACGTTCGATGAACCGGAATTGGATAATGGTTAGTGCTAATACTATTATCATTAATACAACTGACTGTGCTGATGAACCACCAAGATCAGCGCCTCTGAAGCCATCTTGGAACACTTTGTATACTAATGTATTTGTTGAACCGCCGGGGGCTCCACCTGTAGTTGTATCGATTATACCAAATGTTTCAAAAAATGCATAAGTTATATTTATGACCATCAAAAAAAATGTTGTCGGAGCTAAAAGTGGAAATGTTATAGTCCAAAAACGTCGTGTTGGGCTTTTGCAATCCATCAGTGCAGCTTCATTTACTGCTTTTGATATACCTTGAAGTCCAGATAAAAAGAAAATGAAGTTTACACTTACTTGTTTCCATACTGCGATTAAAACAACCACAAACCCAGCATCAAATGAGTCGAGTTTATGATTGAAATCCCAGCCAATTGCATTAAAAAATTTATATAAGTCACCAATAAGTGGATGGAACATAAGGTTTCCCATTAATCCTGCAACAGGAGGTGCAATTGCATATGCCCACATTAATGTAGTTTTATACGTACTGGCACCTCTAATGACTTCATTTGCCTTAACAGCCAGAAGTAAAGCAATGCCTAGAGAAAGAAATGTGACGAGTGCAGAAAAAATTGTTGTGAACCAAGCTGCTTGTAGCCATGCGGCGTCACCGATTGTATCAACATAATTCCTGAACCAGACAAATTGAGAAGAAAGCCCAAAAGCATCCTCTAAGAGGAAGGATTGATGAATCGCTTGACCAGCTGGCCATATGAAAAAAATCGCTATTATTGCAATTTGTGGAGCAATGAAAAGATAGGGTATAGTACTATGCTCAAATTGAACGCGTTTCATTAATTGGCCCTCAGAGAAATTAAATATTCTGTATTTGTAGATTAGTTATTGGAAAGCTGGTGGCAAGTCCTCGCCACCAGCTATTGTGTTTTTATTTATATGTTGCTGCAAAACGCTCTAACAATGCGTTAGATTCAGTTTCCATTTCTGAAAATGCTTTTTCAACTGAAGATTTTCCTGAGAAAATATCATCATATTTTTTATACATAACTTCGCGAATTTGTACGTAGTATCCAAGGCGGTAGCCTTTTGTCCATTCTCCACCTGGTTGACTTAATTGAAGAATACCAATTTCCGCATCAGGTGACTCGTTGTAATAACCTTCAGCTTTTGCCATGGCGTAAGCCGCTGTTGTTATCGGTACATATCCAGTTTCTTTGTGCCAGAAGACTTGATTTTCATTATTGGTCATGTAAGCAAAAAAGTCTGCAACACCTTTATATTCTGCATCTGATTTACCACTCATTGCAAATAAAGCAGCTCCACCGATGAATGTACCTTTTGGTTCATCAATAATGCTTTTCCAGTATGGTAAGAAAGTAGTGCCAAACTCAAAATCTGTCGATTTTTTTAGTCCACCAAATGAACCAGATGACCCCATCCACATAGCTACTTTTTTCTGAACAAATGCATCCTGATTATCGCCCCATGCTCTTCCATAGAAGCCGTAATGACCAGCATCTAGCCATTCTTTCATTTTACCCCAATGCATTTTCATGTGATCATTGTTGTATAAAATCTTAACATCTGTTGAGTCATATCCGTTATTTCCAGTAGACAACTGTATGTTATGTCGGCTGTGGAAATTTTCAGATAAGATCCAAGGGCTGTGACTTTGTGCCAGTGCTGTATAACCAGCAGCTTTTAATTTAGGGGCAATAGCTTCAAATTCTTCCCATGTAGCGGGTGGGTTAGCTATTCCAGCTGCAGCAAATGCATCTTTGTTATAATACAACAGAGGAGTTGATGAGTTGAATGGCATGCCAATCATTTTACCAGCAGAATCTGCGTAAAAATAACGAACACCTTCAATATAATCATTACTGTCAAAACCTTTACCATGCTCTTCCATTAGATCTGCGACTGGAATTGTAGCACCGGGCGCATTGATTATTGTTGCAGCACCAGCGTCAAA
>Ga0233426_10000485_pt1 | contig 42332 bp, 38 predicted proteins | sample SI_118_April2016_6_FD_179875 | JGI IMG/M metagenome (GOLD analysis project Ga0233426, IMG submission 179875) | Seawater microbial communities from Saanich Inlet, British Columbia, Canada - SI_118_April2016_10_MG | ecosystem: Environmental > Aquatic > Marine > Inlet | place: Canada: British... | reverse complement strand
TTACAACGGAGAAAGGTTGCATACGACGTTAAATGACATGTCTCCGATTGAGTTTGAAAATGTAAGAGAAAAGTGTGCGGCTTAACTTGACCAGATCAGGGGGCACCTGATATACCAGCGTGGACATTTTCTCAATGGATTCAAATTCAACAACAAGTGTCATTTACACAGGGCGGAGGTGCAAGTGCTGGTGGTAGTATAGATGTTGGAGTTGGAGAAGTATCAGGAGGTGTTGACGTAAATACTTCAACAACCACTACCGGGTATGATACGAATCGTGATGGTGTACTTGATACTAGCTCGGTGTTATATAATTCATACAAGAGAGAAATGGAAGGGATTGGTTATGGTTATCCATAGACGCTAAGTCAACTTTGACTAACGTATTCAAAGTCCAGCTTTTTTGAATAGGAAAGCTGGTATTTTTCTTTACCGATTTTGTAGAACATTATCTACATAATTATACTGTTGAAATTTCTATGATTAAATTTTCACTTTTATTAAAGCTATGCCTAGTTTTTTCTTGTAATACTGCTAATGCTAATGCTAATGCTAATGTGGCTCTAAATAATTTTCCATGCGTCGATGGTAAGTATACACTTTCACCAGATGGCAAGTTGCTCTATCGGTTATGCAAAGAAACTAGTGAGCCTAATACTCGTTATTATGCTATTAACCCCAAAGGTAGCCAATTTAGTGGTGAAATTGTATCAACAAAAGATTTTATTAAAGTAGCTCCTATGTTTTCTACGTCCGATAAGGTTGCTTGGTCATTGGATGGTCAGGCGTTTTATTCTGCTACAAACTATGGAAGGACGTGGGAAATATTACAACAAGAAGTAGAGTTATTGGCACTGGAAATACCTATCTCTAATCTGAATCCATCTGCTGTGAGGACTAAATCACTAATCAACTCAAATAGAACAGATGGTACTTTCCCTGTAATTGATGGGTTAATGTCAGACCTTGGATTTATCCCTACGATTGAAGCTCAAACAGCGGATATCAGAAAGTATATTTTGCATGAAGGTAAGTACTACGATTACAATGATGATAGTCAAACTGTGATATCTGATAAAAAGACTACTTCTAAAAAAATTAAAAATGCTAAGGTTAAAGTGCTTAAATGGATTAACGACCCTTACGGTATGCCACTGCTTAATTTATTATATTTTTCTACTAAAAAAATGCTGTCAGTCAATATACTAGAGCATTCTAAATGGTCAATGAAGTTTGCACTATTGGCTCGGCATTTTTCTGATTTCAAACGTAATATTGATGAATTCGATCTTTACCTAACCTTTGCTGAAAAATCGATACCTAATTCACAAAACAAAGTTTGGTATATAAGTAATGAAGAACATGATACCAATGCACTATATGAGTTTGACCTAGAAAAAGGTTCTCATCGTCTGTTTATCACGATGCAAAATTTGATGTTTCACGGCCACTCTACACGCGAAGAGGGGAGCTTCTAGGTGTTGAAATTTACCGTGAAACCAATACGTTTATTCCACTTACTGATGCAGGCCATCGCTTAGCTAAAATGATCAATAAATTAACCCCTGAAGTAGGGGAGGTTGATATCAATATATTGACCATTGCTGATAACGGCTCAAAAGTTGTCTTTGAAATTAAAGGTTCAACTCATAATCGCACCTATCTTTCTGATTTAAAGGGAAATATCTCAACCATTATTGCTAATAATGATACCGCTATTGAATATGAAACTTCCTCTATTTGGACGGAGACTTCCGATGGTGGTAGTATTTTGAGTTATTTTTCTCATACTAAGGGCGAGTTATTTAAACAAGCGGCATTGATTGTCGAAATTCATGGAGGGCCACATTCAAGGGAAAAGCTATCACTTGAAGCTTTTAGCCAAGAGTTTTTAGCTTCAGGTTATAATGTCTTAAGAGTAAATTATCGTAATTCCAGTGGTTTTGGAAAAAAGTTACTAAAGCCAAATATGGCAGGCTATCAACGACAAGTAGTGCTAGATATTATTGAATCACTCAAAAGTACATTGGCCAAAAAGCAATTATCACCTAATAAAATAATTGCCTTTGGCGGAAGTTTTGGCGGACTGCTAGTTACAGATATAGCAACCTCTGATGACTTACATCAAAAATTCTCTACTTTTATCTCACTAAATGGATTGCATGATTATTGTCAATGGAGTGAAAGGCCAGAAATATGGTCTAATGGGAAATGGGCAGATTGCAGTAATAAAGCTGTTAAAACGTATTTTAGTCAGCGGAAAATTTCTCATAACAAGCCATTTCTTATTGTTTACGGCACAGATGACGAAATTGTATTACCAAAGCAAAGTGAAGAACTTCTATCTAAATTTAGTAACTTTAAGAACGTGACAGGACTAAAACTACAAGGTGAGCAACATAATGTTTCACTTAAGCATGTAGCTAAAATGCTGAGTGGTTTATAAATTCGTAAATTCTTATTTTAACTTCAATACTCGATGTGTTGGCATTTTTTTCTTATTAACAGAAATACCTATACTAGTTTCTACGTGAATTAACTGAGCTTGAAATTTAAATGAGAAACTAAACTTTCTCTGTACTATTGTCAGCACTAATAGATTTTTAGACAATTCTATTCTTGGCAATTGAAACGTATTATTAATTCATAGTGGGTTTACCGCTATGGAATTTGAGATCTTGGTCGGGTGATGTAATTAACTCTGCTTCTATTTCACCGAAAAATCTTACACGTTCTGATATCGTAACTCCTGAAATGTCTTCGGCTAAAGTCAGGTAATCTTGATAATGACGAGCTTCTGAACGTAATAATGAAATATAAAAATCACCTAAACGCTTATCAACATGCGGTGCTAGTTTAGCAAAGCGCTCACATGAACGTGCTTCGATATAAGCACCAATGATCAGTTTATCTATCATCGCATCGGGCTCAAATGTTTTAACGTGTCTCAACATCCCTTTAGCATATCGACAAGGAGTAATACTTTTATATTCAATACCGTATTCATCCATGATTTCTAACACTTGGTAAAAATGATGTAACTCTTCTTTAATTAGTAGCACCATTTTATCAATCAAACCTTGTCCATATTGTGAATCTGATCTCGGTATTATTGATTTAGTGAGTTTATTTTTAGACGGTAACTCTCGCCAATCGCCTTCTTTTTTATAAATAAGTTGCTCAAATGGCTCTAACCATTCTAATAATGAATTGGCACTTTCTTTATCAACCGCATATTTACGAATTAAGAACATCGCGGATTGAGCTGCCTTCAACTCACACACGAGGTGATCGATTAATATTATGTATAAGTTTTCTGTTTTTCTTGCTTCTGCAACCCACTCTCTAGGGGTTGAGCATTGTAAGAATTTATTAATTGGTTCTAACAATATTTCGTATTCTTTTTGCATATATCAATCGTCACTTAATTTAAAAGATGCGCCGCACTCACTGTTTATTTTTAACTCATGCATTGCAGTAGCAATAAATTTATTGCCATCTAATGTGTAATTTTTAGGGTTTAATAAACGTTCAACTGTCCAGTCTTCTGAGCGAATTTTACCGTTAACGCTCAACTTGGTCGTATTGTCTTTTAAGTTATTTTTACTCAATATCTCTTGGCCTTTTGGTCTTTCATTTTCATCTACTGCCGCAACTACAACTGGTTCGCACTGGTGTTCTTTGAAGTACTTTGTATCACCTTCAAGTTTATATAAATACGCTTGCTTTTTTCTGTCATATTTAAGGTACTTTAATGATGCTATTGTACTTTCATTATCGATGGAAAACGATAGAGTTTTGTTTTTAAGTTTGATCTTAAAACCAGCTTTGTTCAATTCAAGGTTATATTTTTGTACGCTTGAATTTGAAAGTTCTAGTATGCTTTTAGATATTGATGCCATCGTACGTTGAGCATTAATTTTATTTTCAAGTAAGGTTTTCTCTTTCACAAGAATATCAACATCTTCCTTTAAATCATCCATAACACCCAGCGTTGAAAAGATTGACTTTCCTTGACTTTTTCTCTGTTTAAAAACCTCTTGAGCCTCTGCTAGGTTTGAATTGGCATTTTTTAATTTGTGACTTATTTCAATAATCTTAGATTCAATGACTACGTGTCTTTGAGTATCAGTCAATGTTGCAAGGATAATTGGTTCAACGTATATGTTGAAAAAATGATAAGCAATCACATATGGGAAGGTGGTGCTAGAAGAGCAATGCTCTCCGCCAGATCTTTGCTTTTTGCTGCATCGTAGCAAAGGCAGAGATCCTTTCGTCTGTTGAATGCTCATACCTGAACCGCATGAACCACATTTAACAATACCATGTAAAGGCCACTTTCGGTTTGGTCTTACACTTGTATATAGACGCTCTTTACAAATTTTTTGTGCAGTGTAAAAAGTGTCATCACTTACAATATGTTCATACAGCTTCTTTCCATAGACCATGCCGATGCATTTTTCGTTTTGGATTATGCGAATTATTTTCGTTGGGTTAATATTTTTTAGAGGGGCAACTTTACCGTACTTTTTTCTAAGCTCTCTTTCTATTAGAACTTGACCTAAACCTTGCGCGTGTAAGGTGAAAATATCTTCGACAATAGGACCAAACTCGTTGATTTCTCCTTTTTTGTTTAACCAAAATGGCAAACGCATACGAGGCTTGGTTCCTTTCTCTATAGCGTCAACTTTTCTTCTTTCCCATGATGATTTAACTTTTTGTGAGCGCCACTTTGAATCTGCGTGAGCTGACTCTATTTCTAAAATTAAACCTATTCGAGCTCTGCTATCATTTACTGACTCAGGAGGATAGTAGTTATTACCTCGCACAGTGATGATTGAAACTCCGTGTTTCCATATTGTTCTTACTAATTCTTCTGTTTTATCAATATCCATTCTCGATAACCTAGAGAAGTGCTCTACTAAAATTATTGAACCTTTCTCAATTAGACCTGATTCAATAGCCTTTACTAGCCTGCCTAAAGAACCTTCCTTAACGTTTTTACCTTTAAAAGCTGAAATACCTTCATCAACAAATGGTTTGTTATCAATAGTCATCACTGTGCATTTTGGGTGACGAGCTAACCATTCATTTTGGGCTTCTGATTGTCGAAATAGGGAACTGTTACCTTCTTGCTTCGCAGAACTGAAGCGTTGATACAAATATACATTCCCAGATAAATTTCTATTGTCCATAATATTCTCCTCCGATTTAATTGTAATTATATCATACTTGCACAAATTATCATTTAGTGAGTTAAAAGCGGCGCAATCAGCGATGTTCTTAATAAGAAAGTATGCGGTAGATAAAGAAAGCGCTAATGCGCTTTTAGAGTGGTTACAACCTTTTGAAACGCTTATCTATAAAAGGGAAGGAGACTGGCGTGAATTGCCCGCAAAAAATAAATTAACTAAAGCAGTTATTCCTAAATCTGATTCAAAGTACGGACAAGATTTAATTGATAAAATGGTTGTTCTAATCAAAGAAGAGCTACATCACTTTTATCAAGTATTAGAAATCATGGATGAATATGGTATTGAGTACAGAAGTATCACGCCATGTCGTTACGCTAAAGGAATGCTCAGAAACGTAAAGACCTTTGAACCCGATGCAATGATAGATAAACTGATTGTTGGCGCCTATATCGAAGTGCGTTCGTGTGAACGTTTTGCTAAATTAGCGCCGCATGTTGATAAACGTTTAGGAGACTTTTATATCTCCTTATTGCGTTCAGAAGCTCGTCATTATCAAGACTACTTGACTCTTGCTACTGAAGTTGCAGGAAAAGATATCTCGGAGCGTGTGACATTTTTTGGTGATAAAGAGGCTGATCTTATATCGTCACCTGATGAAGACTTTAAATTTCATAGTGGCTTTCCTGTTAAACGCTAATAGTTAAAATATCTGTTGAGGCAACGAATTTTTAATATTTACTTACTTTTAGTGATTAGCTATTTTCTTCTGTACTGTTTAGTATCTTAAAATATAAATAGATCAGTCTGTTTTTTCACTCCTTCAATAATAATAAAATAAGGAAAAATTATGAAACTCGCACTTACATTAGTTGCTGTAGGCATATTAACGGCATGCCAACCCAATACCGCTTCACAAGATTCCAGCAACACCTCATCTGCCAGTCAATTATCAACGGCAGAGAATGTAAACCAATCTGAAAGTGAACGTTTAAATCAGTGGTTTGCGCTTAAATATGAAGAAGAGTTGCAAATGAGCCCAATGATGTTGACATTTTTAGGGCGTAAAGAAAAGTATGACCAAGTCGATGATATGAGTGAGGCCGCAGAAAAACAACGCCTTGCTTGGCAGGCACAAACGGTATCAGAATTAAAAACGCAATTTGATTACGATAAGTTGGATGATGAAGCTAAAACTTCCTATGGCATTTGGATCCATCAATATGATCAAGCTTTAGCTGGCCAAAAGTACAATCATAATCAATATATCTTTACCCAATTTAATGGTATTCAAGCTTTTGCGGCACAATTTCTTATGAATTTTCATAACGTTAGTAATGAAAATGATATGGTGGCATATAACAAGCGTATATCTGGAGTAGCTAAAGCCATTGATCAATTATTAGTTCGAGCCAAAGAAAATGCCAGTAAAGGTGTGAGACCGCCACGTTTTGCTTATGAGGGCGTTATCGAGCAAGCAACCAATTTAATTGATGGTGCACCTTTTATTGAAAGTGAAACCGATGTTCCTTTATGGGCTGATGCAAAAAGAAAAATAGCCAGTTTAGTTGAAAATAAAGAGATAGATGCAAAAAGAGCTAGCGAGCTTGAAACACAAGTAAAAGCTGCATTAAATAATGGTTTCTTGCCAAGCTATCAAGCACTAATTGCATGGTTTGAAGAAGATATTGCTAATACTGATGCCATCGCTAAAGGCGTTTCAAGTCAACCTAATGGTGGTGACTTTTATAATTTCAGATTAAAAGCTTCTACCACTACTGAGTTAACCTCTGATGAAATTTATACTTTAGGTGTTTCTGAAGTTGCTCGAATCACTGCTGAAATGAATGCAATTAAAGACAAAGTTGCTTTTGAAGGTGATTTACAAGCATTTTTTACTTTTATCAAAACAGATGAGCAGTTTTTCTTCTCAAATACCGATGAAGGACGATTAGGTTATATTAGTGAAACAGAAGAGCATTTAAATTCAATTAATAAGCAACTGCCTAAATTTTTTGGTATTTTGCCTAAAGCAGATTTAGTGGTTAAACGTGTTGAAGCATTTAGAGAGCAAGATGGAGCCGCTCAACATTATTTCCCTGGAACGCCTGATGGCTCTCGCCCAGGCGTTTATTATGCACATCTATCAGATATGAGTGCAATGCCAAAAAATGAAATGGAAGGGGTTGCATATCATGAAGGAAATCCTGGACATCATATGCAAATTTCAATTGCCCAAGAGTTAACATCAGTTCCTCAATTTAGAACACAAGCCAACTTTACCGCTTATAGTGAAGGCTGGGGACTGTATGCGGAACTGTTAGCAAAAGAAATGGGCGGTTATCAAGACCCATACTCTGACTTTGGCCGATTAGTTAATGAAATGTGGCGTGCAGTAAGGTTAGTGGTTGATACAGGGTTACATGCCAAAGGTTGGACTGAGCAACAAGCGATTAATTACTTTAAAGAGAAGACTCCTATTGCTGAAGAAGCCATAATTTCTGAAGTAAGACGTTACCTTGTTCTGCCAGGTCAAGCGACGTCCTATAAAATAGGCATGTTAAAAATTATGGAACTAAGAGCTATTGCTGAAAAGGCATTAGGCGATAAATTTGATATCAGAGTGTTCCACGATACGGTGTTAAGTGGCGGCGCGATGCCATTATCTGCATTGGAATTACGCGTAACGAATTGGACTGAGCGAATGAAAGCGAGTTAAGTAAAGTTACCTTAATCGGATAATAAAAAGTCAGCTATATCAAAGCTGAATTTTTTGTTTGCTAAAGCCAGTTATAAAACTACACAACAGTTTCTACCAGCACTTTTAGCTTGATAAAGTGCAGTATCGGCCACTTCAAATACTGACTTCCAATTTTGATCTTGTTGATATTCGGCAATACCTACAGAAATGGAAATTGAAGGTAAAAAGGTATTCGATTTCTTTTGCTTTAATTTGAGGTTTGTAATTGCTATGCGAATTTTCTCTGCAACGTTTTTAGCCTCAGTTTTGGTTTTATTTGCTAATACCACCATGAATTCTTCACCGCCAAATCTTACGGCAAAATCAGCAGAACTTATATGATCATCTATGGTTGTTGCAACTCGTTGAATGACTTTATCACCAACAGCGTGACCAAATTCATCATTAAACTTTTTAAAATGATCTATATCAATAGATACTGAAGAATGGATGCTTTCAAGTGCTAGTTCTTTTAACTTTTCATCACACCCTCTGCGGTTATATAAACCAGTAAGCGCATCTCGCATAGCCTCTTCACGTGAAGCTTTTAATTGTGATTTTAGCTGATTAACCTTTTTGTACGTTTCGGAGAGTTCGCTGGTAAGGTTATTATGTTGTAATTGAGAGTCAGCTAGTGTTGTATTGATGAAATTTACCAAAGGTTTTAATGAACTTGCTTTATCCGACCTGGCTAATACCTTGTCTGCTTTCTTAAAATTATTAGCAATTTGTTCACCATTGATCGCTTGTTGTTCTAGCTTTTCAATGGTTGTAGTTAAGGTTTTCTCGAAAGGAGTGAGAAAAACTTTTTCAAGATTATCTGAATTTGAGAAAAACTCTAAAAATAGGGACTCAATAAAAATGGCATCTAATGATCCATTCCAACTAATATACTCATCAATAAATTGATTCATTTTTTCATCTTTTTTAGAAAGGTAATGATAAATAACAGAAAAATTGATGGGAGTTGGAGCCACTTCGTAGGTGCTGAGGAATTTGATAGTTTCTTCACTAAGTTTGACTGCAGAAGGATAAGTATCCAGGGTATTCATTTCTATTCCTTTAAAGCTTTGATTAAATAACCATCAATATACTGATGTTATCCGCTAATAATAGTTAACTAATAGTTAACTAATAATTAAGTACAACTTAACTTTTATGACAAATTTAATATTTTTGAAAATAAAATTATAACGATAGAGGAATTTTTAGGGACTTGTCCTTGTTATATGAGTCTTACTTCCTTATTTATCCTCTTCATCTTAAGACATCATTGATTTATCTTTGAATGATTAAAGGATATAGATGTAGATTAATCTATTTTTTCTATTAGGTAAATTATACTTTTGTATAAATAATAACGTATTTCAGTTGAAGCTAGTAGAGCAGGAAATAAGGGATTTCTCTTAGTTTATTTATCTGTTAATGAGGTGAAAGTATGGAATAAGTGATAATTATAGAGGATTAACTAAAAGTTCTTTTTTAGTGGGTGTAACTTTTAACCATGCGCCTTGCTCATACCAATCACCCAGTACAATTCTCTGTGCAGATGAATTGTTCGATTTTAAGTTATGCACAAAGGGACGATGAGTGTGACCGTGAATTAATACTTGAGATTGATGTTCTTCTAAGCAACTGACAACTTCAGACTTTGTTACATCCATTATATCTTGTGATTTTACCGCAGTCGCTTCAGCACTTTGTGTTCGATAATTTTCGGCCATTTTTCTACGTACAAATAAAGGTAGGCTTTTGACAATGGCTTGCCACCACCAAGATCGCGATTTTCTACGAAATGCTTGATAGTCAACATCTTGTGTACAAAGGGTGTCACCATGCATTATAACTACAGGTTCACCGTACAAGTCGATTACGGTGACTTCTGGGAGCAGTATCATCCCCGACATTTTTGCATACCGTTTTCCTAATAAAAAGTCTCTATTCCCGTGTATGTAATAGATAGGGATATTTTTATTGGAAAGTGTTTTCAGAGCAGAAGCAATTTCAAGAATGAAATCACTGGAATCATCATCACCAATCCAGTATTCAAACAAATCGCCAAGAATATATAAAGCTTCAGCGTTTATTGCTTCGTTTTTAAGAAACGATAAAAAACAGGCCGTTATATCAGGCCTGTTTTGGGCTAAATGTAAATCAGCAATGAAATAGGTTACTGCTGATTTATCATGTACTTCCATAAAATTATTCTACGATGGTACTTTCAATGATGATTTCTTCTTTTGGCACATCATCATGATGACCTAAACGACCCGTATCTACTAATGTCATTTTATCGACAATGTCCATTCCTTCAACGACTTCTGCAAATACACAGTAACCCCAACCTTGAACTGACTCATTTTTAAAGTCTAAAAAGTTATTATCTACTAAATTGATAAAAAACTGTGCAGAAGCTGAGTGAGGGTCTTGTGTGCGAGCCATCGCTAAAGTACCGCGTTTGTTGCTTAAACCGTTACTTGCTTCATTTTCAATAGTTTCGCGAGTTTCTTTTTCACCCATGCCTGATGAAAAACCACCGCCTTGTGCCATAAACCCTTTGATCACACGATGAAAAATAGTGCCGTTGTAGAAACCATCTTCAGCATATTGTTGGAAATTTTTTGCAGTAATTGGCGCTTTATCAAAATCTAATTCAATTTTGATATCACCTAATGTTGTTTTAAATGTGATCATTTTAATGTACTCATAATAAATAGTGTGAGAATTGTAACCTAAAGGAAAAATCTGTAAAGGGAAGTGATGACCATAGTTAATAGTTCGGGTACAATTATCGAGAATTTATCCGAAAACTTATTAAAAACTATTCTTTTATTCTTGGAGTCATAAAACCTCATGTTACAGATATACAATACCTTAACCCGTAAAAAGGAAATCTTTACACCAATTCAGCCCGGTAAAGTAGGTTTGTATGTTTGTGGTTGCACTGTTTATGACTTGTGTCACATTGGCCATGCAAGAACTTATATAAGTTTTGATAATATTGCCCGTTATTTACGATTCTCCGGTTACGATGTTAAATACATCCGCAATATTACTGATGTTGAAGATAAAATAATTAATCGCGCTATTGAAAATAATGAAACAACTGAGCAGTTAACTGAACGTACTATTGCGGCTATGCATGAAGACTTTGACGCATTAAATATGGCACGTCCTGACTTGGAACCGCGTGTTACTACTCATATGCCAGAAATCATTGAGATGATTGAAACATTAGTGGCTAAAAAGCATGCTTATATAGCGGGTGATAAAGATGTGGGTGATGTGTTGTTTGATGTCTTAAGTTTTAAAGATTACGGAAAGCTTAGTGGTCAAAATTTAGAACAACTGCAATCGGGTTCTCGTGTTGAAGTGGATGAATCCAAACGTAATCCGATGGATTTTGTTTTATGGAAGTCGGCAAAACCAGAAGAGCCTAGTTGGGATTCACCATGGGGAGCAGGTCGCCCAGGTTGGCATATTGAATGTTCGGCGATGAATGCGAAAGTATTAGGTAAGCATTTTGACATTCATGGTGGCGGTTCTGATTTACAATTTCCACATCATGAAAATGAAGTCGCTCAAAGTTGTTGTGCTTTAGATACGCCTTATGTGAATTATTGGATCCACACAGGTATGGTGCAAGTTGATCAAGAAAAAATGTCTAAATCGTTGAATAACTTTTTTACGATAAGGGAAGTGCTTTCAAAATATGATCCAGAAACGACACGATTCTTCTTAACGACCGGGCAATATCGTAGCCAACTGAATTATTCAACGGATAATTTAGACCAAGCACGCGCATCCGTTGAAAGAATTTACACAGCCTTGCGCGATGTGCCCGTTACTAGTGAAGTTGAATTAGATAAAAGCAATGCTTTTGTGTTGAACTTTTGTAAAGCGATGGATGACGACTTTAATACCCCAGAAGCATTAGCCGTTTTATTTGAATTATCCAAAGAGCTAAATGTGGCTAAACAAAACAATGCGAATAATGTTATTGAATTAGCTTCATTGTTAAAAGGCTTAGGCGGTCTTTTAGGTTTATTACAGTTAGATCCCGCTAGTTTTCTTCAAGGTGGTGGAAATAATGATGAAGTCGAGGTGATTGAAGCGTTAATTAAACAACGTAATGATGCACGAACGAATAAAGATTGGGCATCAGCTGATGACGCACGTGATAAATTAAAAGCGCTTAATATTATTTTAGAAGACAGTGCGGGGAAAACGACTTGGCGAAAAGCTTAGTTTGAGAGAACGATATATTCGTTTAGATTATAAAAAGGCCAGCTAGATGCTGGCCTTTTTGTTATTAATTTATTATTGCGTTTGTAGTCATTAACTATGAAACTTCTCGCAAGCAATTAACGTATTTTCAATTAAGCTTGCTACTGTCATTGGACCAACACCACCCGGTACAGGGGTAATAAATGACGCTTTTTCTTTGGCAATATCAAAATCTACATCGCCGACTAATTTGCCATTATCTAAACGGTTGATACCTACATCAATCACAATTGCGCCATCTTTGATCCATTCACCTGGAATAAATTTAGGCTTGCCTACTGCTACAACGATTAAGTCGGCGTTACGTACTTTTTCTTCTAAGTTTTTAGTAAATCGATGCGTTGTTGTGATTGTGCAACCTGCCAGTAATAACTCTAAAGTCATTGGACGACCAACTATATTTGAAGCGCCAATCACTAAAGCATCTAACCCGTGTGGTTTTACACCCGTTGACTGAATCAATGTCATGATCCCTTTGGGTGTACAAGGCCTTAAACCGGGTAAGCGTAAAGCAAGTTTCCCAACATTTGACGGATGGAAACCATCAACATCTTTGTTAGGAGCAATATGTTCTATGACTAAATTAGCATCTAAACCTACAGGTAATGGCAACTGCACAAGAATACCATCAATCGCATCATCGTTATTTAAAGTTGATACTAAGTCTAATAATTCCGATTCAGTCGTTGATGATGGTAAATCATATGAGCGAGAAACAAAGCCAACTTCTTCACATGCTCTGCGCTTACTTCCAACATAAACTTCAGAAGCCGGGTCGCTTCCTACTAGTATAACGGCCAAGCCTGGTGCTCTTAACCCTTGCGCTACGCGAGCACTTACCTTTTCTTTAACCGAGGTTCTTAATTGTTGTGCGATGGCTTTGCCATCAATAAGTGATGCAGTCATAATTCCTAGGGTGTCGAGATGAAAAAACAACGCATTTTCTCATAAATTACTTAAGAGGTGTAGGTGAATTTTTTGATATGTTAGAGATATTCGTTATCATTTTTATTTTATTAGCACAAAGAAGTCTTTTTTGAGTTGATTCGTATTAAAAATAAACAAATAGTTTATTCATTAGCAATGGTTGATGTAAAAGTGACCGAACGGATATTTATTTATAAAAAATGTTTGACGCAGAACGGGCAACTAGGTAATATCCGCACCCGTTGAAAGCAAGCAATTTTTTAGTTTGTAATTAAGCAAATGTCGGTGATTAGCGCAGCTTGGTAGCGCACTTGGTTTGGGTCCAAGGGGTCGCAAGTTCGAATCTTGCATCACCGACCACTTTCTTATCTTTAATAAAGAGTTGAAAGTAACCTGTTATAAGGTACTGTGCGCCCTTAGCTCAGCTGGATAGAGCAACGCCCTTCTAAGGCGTGGGTCAAAGGTTCGAATCCTTTAGGGCGTGCCATATAACACAGGCGTGCCAAAAGAAATTATGGTGGCTATAGCTCAGTTGGTAGAGCCCCGGATTGTGATTCCGGTTGTCGTGGGTTCAAGTCCCATTAGCCACCCCATTTTTTCTGCAGTCTTTGTTAAAAAATAGAATATATCGGTGATTAGCGCAGCTTGGTAGCGCACTTGGTTTGGGTCCAAGGGGTCGCAAGTTCGAATCTTGCATCACCGACCACTTCTAAAATTTATCCAATTTTATTTTCGTGTATTCATTTCTGATTATTTAACGTTAATAACAGTCATTACTTTTATTTAATGTTGTAATTATATATTCATTAAATCTTCATACGAAATTTTAAAACAGAAAATCCCTCTAAGTTTGCTAATGAAAAAGAATTTTTTCTTATTTCTTTAATCTTTTTATTAATATATCGTTATTTTTTACCTGTTTCTTCAAATTAATTGCAATACCCCCTCGACTCTTGATAAAACCATCGCTATAATTTTGCGTCATTATTTTTTAATCTGAACATCTTTTATTCGCATCTTTATTCGGGAAGCGGGTTCTAAAGCATAATGCTAAAGGACTGTGAGCAATTAATATTCATATTGATTGTTTGATATATATAGATGCGTTATTGAAAGCGTAAGAAGCGCTAAGTATTGAGGTAAGTAAATGCAAGTTTCAGTAGAGACTACACAAGGTTTAGAACGTAAGTTAACTATTTCTGTTCCAGCAGAGAAAATTGATGTTGAAGTGAAGAATCGTCTTCGTCATATTGCTAAAACTCAGAAAATCAACGGTTTCCGTCCTGGTAAAGTACCACCGTCAGTTATTCAAAAACGCTATGGTGCTTCGGTACGTCAAGAAATTGCTGGTGAAGTAATGCAGCGTAACTTTGTTGAAGCGATTATTGCAGAAAAAATTAACCCTGCAGGTCGTCCTCAATTTATTGCTAAAAGCAATGAAGATGGCAAAGATTTAGAATTTGAAGCAACGTTTGAAATCTACCCTGAAGTAGAAGTTAAAGATGTTGAAAAAATTAAAATAGAACGTCCAGCGGTTGAAGTGACAGACAACGATTTAGATGAAATGTTTGTTACATTACAAAAACAACACCAAACGTGGAAAGAAAACAAACGTAAAACTAAGAAGGGCGATAAATTAACTATCGATTTCTTAGGTCGTGTTGACGGTGAAGAATTTGAAGGAGGTAAAGCTGAAGGGTTTGAATTGGAACTTGGATCAAATCGAATGATTCCTGGTTTTGAAAAAGATATTATCGGTATGAAAGTGGGCGAAGAAAAAACAATTTCTGTTACTTTCCCTGATGATTACCATGCTGAAAATCTTAAAGGTAAAGAAGCTGAATTTGATATCAAAATAAATAAAACTGAAGGTGCTGTTCTTCCTAAAGTTGATGAAGATTTTGCTAAATTATTTGGTGTTGAAGAAGGTGGTGTTGATGCACTTCGTGAAGAAGTGAAGAAAAACATGACACGTGAATTGAACCAAGCAGTAAAAGCGAAAGTTAAAGAGCAAGTCATTGAAGGTTTATTAGAAGCGAATGACATTGAATTACCAAGTGCTTTAGTAGCTCAAGAAGTTGATGTTTTACGTCAACAAGCTATGCAACGTTTTGCGGGTCAAATGGACCCTAAGAACATGCCTGAACTTCCTTCTGATATGTTTGAAGAACAAGCTAAGCGTCGCGTAAAAGTTGGCTTATTACTTGGTGAAGTGATCAAAACTAATGAATTAAAAGTTGACGAAGCTAAAGTAACTGAGTTAATTGAGTCAGCTGCTTCTGCTTACGAAGACCCTCAAGAAGTTATTGAGTACTACAAAACAAACAAAGAAATGAATCAACAAATGCAAAACGTTGCTCTAGAAGAGCAAGCTGTTGATGTATTAATTGCTTCAGCAAAAGTTAAAGATAAGAAATCTAGCTTTCAAGATGTAATGAATCCTGAAGGTAAATAAGCTATTTTCATTGACAATAGCTTAAGCAATCGCTTAAATGGCTTATATGGAAACATATGAGCCATTTTTTTATATTAAGGAAAAATAGTTGTTTACTTCTCAAAATAATTCTCAAGATCTTACGAGTATCACTGAAAGCGCATTAGTCCCTATGGTAGTTGAGCAAACTGCTAAAGGTGAACGTTCTTATGATATTTATTCTCGCCTTTTAAAAGAACGTGTAATTTTCTTATGTGGTCAAGTTGAAGATCATATGGCTAACTTAATTGTTGCCCAATTACTGTTTTTAGAATCAGAAAGCCCTGAAAAAGATATATATTTATACATCAATTCTCCTGGTGGTTCTGTTACTGCGGGTATGGCTATTTATGATACGATGAAATTTATTCGTCCAAATGTCAGTACTGTCTGTATTGGTCAAGCTGCGAGCATGGGGGCATTTTTATTATCAGGTGGCGAAAAGGGAAAACGTTATTGTTTGCCTAACGCACGAGTGATGATTCATCAACCATTAGGTGGTTTTCAAGGCCAAGCGTCAGATTTTGAAATTCACGCTAAAGAAATTCTTTATATCAAAGAAAAAATGAATAAGTTAATGGCAGAACATACTGGTCAATCGCTTAAGAAAGTATCAGAAGATACTGACCGCGATAATTTCCTAAGCGCAGAGAGTGCGGTTGAATATGGTTTAGTTGACTCCATATTAGAACAGAGATTAGACAAGTAAGTAATAAATTAATTACTTCACATTGTTATCTGTGGAATTTATGAAATACTTAACAGTATTGGTGTTTAAGAATTTAAGGTTAGAGGTACCGTATGACCGATATTAAAAAAGGTGACGGTGATAACGGAAAGTTATTGTATTGTTCTTTTTGCGGCAAAAGCCAACATGAAGTGCGCAAGTTAATTGCAGGTCCTTCTGTATTTGTTTGTGATGAATGTGTTGAACTTTGTAACGATATTATCAGAGAAGAAATAAAAGAGATTTCACCAAAGGAAGAAAAAGAAAGTCTTCCTACGCCAATTGAAATCAGAACTAGTTTAGATGATTACGTTATTGGTCAAGACCACGCTAAAAAAGTTTTAGCGGTTGCGGTGTATAACCATTATAAACGTCTTCGTAATGGCGATTCACATAATGGTATTGAATTAAGTAAAAGTAATATATTACTTATTGGGCCAACGGGTAGTGGTAAAACATTATTAGCTGAAACTTTAGCACGATTACTTGATGTACCTTTTACAATGGCTGATGCAACAACATTAACTGAAGCAGGTTATGTTGGTGAAGATGTAGAAAATATCATCCAAAAGTTATTACAAAAATGCGACTACGATGTTGAGAAAGCGCAACGTGGCATTGTTTACATTGATGAAATTGATAAAATTTCTCGTAAATCAGACAACCCATCGATTACACGTGATGTTTCAGGTGAAGGTGTTCAACAAGCTTTATTAAAACTAATAGAAGGTACGATTGCTTCTGTTCCTCCTCAAGGTGGTCGTAAGCATCCACAGCAAGAGTTTTTACAAGTAGATACGTCTAAGATCTTGTTTATTTGTGGTGGTGCGTTTGCTGGGCTTGATAAAGTTGTACAACAGCGTTGTGATGTAGGAACGGGGATTGGTTTTGGTGCTGAAGTTAAAACCTCTGATCAAGGTAAAACATTAACAGAACGCTTCCAAGACGTTGAACCTGAAGATTTAGTTAAATATGGTTTAATACCTGAATTTATTGGCCGTCTTCCCGTTGTTGCAACACTTACAGAACTGGATGAAGACGCATTAATTCAAATTCTACAAGAGCCTAAGAATGCGCTTACTAAACAATTTACAGCGTTATTTGATATGGAGAATGTAGAATTAGAGTTTAGAGAAGATGCTTTACATGCCATTGCCAATAAAGCCATGATTCGAAAAACTGGTGCTCGTGGACTACGTTCAATTGTTGAAGGTGTTTTACTTGATACTATGTATGAACTTCCTTCAATGGACAATGCGGCAAAAGTTGTCATTGATGAAACAGTGATTAAGGGTGAGTCTAAGCCTATTATTATTTATGAGACTCCTCAAGATAAAGCGGCTTCTGATAGTTAATAATTTGACTGAAAGATAGTTTTTAAAAGATAAAAGAGCCTGTTTGGCTCTTTTTTTTATTCCTTTGTTGAAAGATAATCTATTATCCCCATATAGATTTTAACATCATTATAATAATCTCCTATTGATTTCCAAGAGAGTACCTATGTCTGAAGAATTAGCTGAAGTAACCAATGTTGCTGAAATTCCTGTTTTAGCTTTACGTGATGTGGTTGTTTATCCACAAATGGTGATCCCATTATTTGTCGGACGAGAGAAATCGATTCGTTGTTTAGACATTGCTATGGAAAGTGATAAGCAAGTATTTCTAGTCGCTCAAAAAGATGCTGCTGTAGATGACCCTACTGCTGACGATGTATACCGAACTGGTACCGTAGCGACTATTTTACAAATGTTAAAATTACCTGATGGTACTGTAAAAGTATTAGTTGAAGGTGTACGTAGGGCGGAAATTAGTTCATTTATTGAAACAGACGAATATTTCACTGCCGCCATTGATTATTTAGCCATTGAAAGTACCGATATTGATCATATTGAAATTTTAGTACGTTCAGCTATTTCACAGTTTGAAGGTTATGTAAAACTTAACAAAAAAATTCCTCCAGAAGTATTAACTTCACTTTCAGGTATCGAAGATCCTGAACAACTTGCTGATACTATGGCTGCTCATATGCCTTTAAAATTAGCAGAGAAACAAAAAGTTTTAGAAATAAAAAATGTTGCCGATCGCTTAGAGCATTTAATGGCGCTGATGGAAGGCGAGATTGATCTTCTCCAAGTTGAGAAAAAAATACGTACTCGCGTTAAAAAGCAAATGGAAAAAAGTCAACGAGAGTATTATTTGAATGAGCAAATGAAAGCTATTCAAAAAGAGCTTGGCGATGATGAAGAAGGCTCAAATGAAGCTGAGCAAATTGAAAAGCAAATCAATGAAGCTCAAATGCCTAAAGAAGCACAAGAAAAAACCTTAGCTGAACTTAAAAAGCTTAAAATGATGTCTCCAATGTCTGCTGAAGCAACGGTTGTAAGATCATATATCGATTGGATGATAAGTGTTCCATGGAAAAAACGTAGTAAACTAAAACGTAATTTAAAACTAGCTGAAGAAGTGCTAGAAACTGATCACTACGGATTAGAAAAGGTTAAAGAGCGTATTTTAGAGTATTTGGCCGTCCAGCAACGTGTGTCTCAATTAAAAGGCCCTATTCTTTGTTTAGTAGGTCCTCCTGGTGTTGGGAAAACGTCTTTAGGGCAGTCAATTGCCAAATCTACGGGGCGTAAATATGTGCGTATGGCGTTAGGTGGTGTGCGCGATGAAGCTGAAATTAGAGGTCATCGTCGAACGTACATTGGCTCATTACCCGGTAAACTGATACAAAAAATTGCAAAAGCTGGTGTTAAAAATCCACTATTCCTATTAGATGAAATAGATAAAATGGCTTCAGACATGCGTGGTGATCCAGCATCTGCATTACTTGAGGTGTTAGATCCTGAGCAGAACAGCAGTTTTAACGATCATTATCTTGAAGTGGATTATGATTTATCGGATGTAATGTTTGTCGCAACCTCAAACAGTATGGACATTCCAGGTCCATTACTTGACCGAATGGAAGTTATTCGTTTATCTGGTTATACCGAAGATGAAAAACTAAATATAGCCAAGCGTCATTTATTAACTAAACAAATTGAACGTAACGGATTAAAAGCCAAAGAAATTGAAATTGAAGACAGTGCGATAATTGGTATCATTCGTTATTACACCCGTGAAGCTGGTGTGAGAAGTTTAGAACGTGAAATTTCAAAACTATGTCGTAAAGCAGTAAAAGCTATTTTGCTTGATAAGTCGTTGAAAAAAATTACGATTAATCAAGATAACCTGTCTGAATATTTGGGTGTACAGCGCTTTGATTATGGCAAAGCCGATAGCGAAAATAGAGTTGGGTTAGTTACAGGCTTAGCTTGGACCTCAGTTGGGGGTGAACTATTAACGATTGAAACAGCCTCTGTACCAGGAAAAGGTAAGCTTTCTTATACCGGTTCATTGGGGGATGTGATGCAAGAATCAATACAGGCTGCTATGACCGTTGTGAGAAGCCGCACTGAAGCTTTACGCATTAATGACGATTTTTATGAAAAGCGTGATATTCACGTGCATGTTCCAGAAGGCGCAACACCTAAAGATGGACCTAGTGCGGGTATTGGTATGTGTACGGCATTAGTTTCCAGCTTAACGGGTAACCCTGTGAAAGCTGATGTTGCGATGACAGGTGAAATAACTTTACGAGGTGAAGTATTACCTATTGGTGGTTTGAAAGAGAAATTACTCGCAGCGCACCGTGGGGGTATTAAGACGGTAGTTATTCCACATGATAATGAACGAGATCTAGAAGAAATCCCTGATAATGTTAAAGCTGATTTAGCCATTCACCCAGTTAAATGGATTGAACAGGTGCTAGAAATTGCACTTGAACACCCTGTGGAAAAATTCAAATTAGCTGACTAAGTACCGAAAATAGCTGTTTTTTTGTTTAAAAATACAAAAAAACGCAAAAAAAGTCAAAAAAATGCAATTAGGGCTTTTCAAACGCTGAAACTATGGTAAGTTAATGAAGCTTAAAGCCCTAGACCCCAATGTAGATAGGGGGTCTAGATAAGATAAAAATAATTGTCTGTTTTTAAATTTCTTTAACTCAGTGCTTGATGTTCAAAAAGAAGCTTGATATAAAAGCTTCTGCAGGACGCTAAAAACAGAAGATAGCGCTGAATAATAACAATTGAAGGGGAATACACTGTGAATAAATCTCAATTAATCGAGAAAATTGCTGCTGGTGCTGACATTTCTAAAGCTGCGGCTGGTCGTGCATTAGATTCATTTATTGAAGCTGTTACAGAAGAATTAAAAAGTGGTGAGCAAGTTGCTCTAGTTGGTTTTGGTACTTTTTCAGTACGTGACCGTGCAGCGCGCACTGGTCGTAACCCACAAACTGGTGCTACTATCCAAATTGCTGCTGCTAAAATACCATCATTCAAAGCTGGTAAAGCTTTAAAAGATGCATGTAACTAATCACAGTTGCTACTAAGTATTTTAAGACCACCTCCGGGTGGTCTTTTTATTTCAGAACAAAAAACCTTAAAGATTCCCTGATTACCAATAAATAAAGTAGTTTTTTTCGATTATTGCAATCTGTTACTTCAAGGTCGGCAGCACATCTGATAAGATCGCGCGCAATAATAATTACTTTCGTTAATACACTTAGTGTAAAGAGAAAAAGATGTTAGAAAAGATTAGAGAAAACTCTCAAGGGTTAACTGCAAAAATTATACTTGGCTTAGTGATTTTAACATTCGCTCTTGCTGGTATTGGTAGCTATACCAACAGTGTTGATACCTCTGTTGCAGAAGTCAATGGTGAAAAAATTAGTCAAGCTGATTTTGAAAAAGCCTATCAAAATCAACGTAATCGTATGGCCCAACAATTTGGTGATATGTTTGATACATTATCTAGCGACACAAATTATATGGCAAACTTTCGTAAAAGTGTTGTTGAAAGCTTAATTAATCAAACGCTTGTTGATCAGGCGTCATCAGATATGTCTATTCGTGTATCAGATCAACGCATTAAGAAGACAATTCGTGAAATGCCAGAGTTTCAAGTAGAAGGTGTTTTTGATAACAATCGCTACTTAGCCCTAATCAATCAAGCAGGTTTTTATCAATCGTCTGATTTTCGTGATTACTTACGTGTAGAGATGACACGTCGCCAGTTAACACAAGCCCTAGTCGCTAGTGAAATTGCTTTACCGTATCAAGAGAGTCAACTAACCGCCTTACAAAGTCAAAAACGTGATATTCGTTTTGCAAGCATCTCGGCTAAACAGTTTGAGAAAGGTATTGAAATTACTGAAGCTGAAATTAATGATTATTATCTTACGAATCAATCTCGATTCGAAAATCAAGAAAAAGTGAAAGTAGATTACATTGCTATCGATGTAAACGATATAGCAAAAACAGTGAATGTTACTGATGAAGATATAGCTACTTTTTATCAAGAAAATATGGCTAATTACCGTAAAGAAGAGCAACGTCGTATTTCACATATTTTAATTGAAGTTAATGAAGATGAGGCTGCGGCAGAATCAAAAATTGGTGCGATACAAAGTCAATTAAATAATGGTGAAAATTTTGCAACACTTGCACAGGAATTATCTGCTGATACCTTTAGTGGTGAAAATGGTGGTGATTTAGATTGGTTTGAAGCTGGAATATTTGGAGACTCATTTGATGAGGCCGTTTTAGCATTAAGTGAAGTTGGCTCTGTTAGCGGAATTGTTAAATCAGATGCAGGTTTACATTTAATTAAATTAACAGATCTTCAAGCGGAACAAATACAAGCATTAGCTGATATAAAAGATGAATTAACCGTTACAGTGAGTACTCAAAAAGCTCAAGACAAGTTTTTTGAATTACAACAAGAAGCGGCCCAATTAAGCTTTGAAATTCCTGATAGCCTAGAAGATGCAGCAAACGCAACAGGCGTTGAAGTTGCAACATCTGTCTGGTTATCGCGTTTTGGTAATCCTGCGCCGTTTGATAATGCTAAATTAATTGACGCGGCTTTCTCTGATATGATTATTCAAGAACAACTTAACTCTGACATTATTGAAGTGACAGATACTTTAGCGATCTTTTTAAGGTTAAATGAATATCAAGCTGCTCAAGTTAAACCTTTAGCAGAAGTATCAAATGAAATAAAGACTACGCTAATTGCTCAAAAAGCGAATGAAAAAGCTCAAACGGTTGCTGATGAATTATTAACATCATTTAACGCAGGTAACGATATTACAGAACAATTAGCAGCTAATGGTTCTAGCTTTAGCGTTAAAGCAGATATAGCTCGTTTCGGTAGCGATGTTGATGCTAGTATAACTAGAGAAGCATTCAAACTTCCTCATCCACAAGAAGGCTCTATTTCAGCTACTTCTGTGAGCTTAGCGAATGGCGACTTAGTGATTGTTGAAGTTCAAGGGGTAAAGGTAGGGGAAAGTACTTCACAAGCTAATTTCTCAGAGCAACACACGCAACAGTTAGCGCAATCTTCTTATCAAAGCTATGTTGAATCTTTACGTGATGAAGCAAAAATCACACAACGAAGTATCGTTGATACAACTAGCCAGTTTTAATTCATAACATTAACCAATAAACAAAAAAGGCACCTTAAGGTGCCTTTTTTGTTTATTGGTTAATGATATTATTACAAAAAATATTTAATGTATTGTCGTGCTAAGGCAAAGTTTATTCAGTTTTGTTTTATCTAAACAACACTGAACATCAATTTGTGAAGAAGCCTTTAATTATTGTTTATCTGAAAATGTTGATTCATGATGAGTTTTTTAGTGTATTTATGCTGAGGTTGTTTTAATAATTTTTGTGTGTCTCCGACTTCTAGTACACGACCTTTACATAGCACCATCATTTTGTCACTAAAGTGTCTGACTATACCCAAATTATGGGATATTAAAATATAGGCTAACCCCATTTGCTGTTGAAGATCTAATAATAGATTGATCATTTGAGAGCGTAACGAAGGATCTAATGCCGCTAAGGCTTCATCAAGAATAATAACTTGAGGTTTTAATATTATGGCGCGAGCAAGTGAAATACGTTGTTTTTGTCCGCCAGAGAACATATGAGGGTAAAAGCTCATATGTTCTCCCAGTAGCCCGACTTTTTGTAACGTTTCTCTAATTAGTTTATTACGTTCAGTTTCATTCAGGTCAGTATTTAAACGTAAGGGTTCATCGAGTAATTGTTGAATAGTTAAGCTTGGGTTTAAAGTAGTTCCTGAATCTTGGAATATCATTCTAATGTGCTGACAACGCTGTTTAAAATTTCCGTGCTGTAATGTTTGCCCATTCAGTTTTATGCTACCCGTTGTTGGCTTTTCAGCTCCAACTAAAAGTTTGGCTAATGTAGACTTTCCGGAAGCTGTTTCTCCTACAATTGCGAGAGTTTTATATGCTTGAATATCAAACGAAAGGGGTTCAAGTGCAGTGATTGATTTTCGATTGAACCAAAACCCGTCAAGTTTATAAGATTTACTTAAATTACTGACCTGCAATAATGAAGTCATCTTAATAACTCCCTTTTAATGAGTAATGACAACTCACTTGATGACCGTGATAATTTTTAACTTTAGGTGCTTCTACACAGGCTTTTTGCGCCTTTGGACACCTTGGACCTAAACGACAACCTATCGGAAGGTGCTGTAAAATAGGTATACTACCCGGTAATGTCATCAGTCTTGATTTTAGTGGTATTTGCATATTTGCTTTAGGGCTACTATCGACTAATGCACGGGTATAGGGGTGATAGGGACGATTAAAGATATGCTGTGTTGTACCAGCTTCTACAAACTGTCCTGAGTACATTACTGTAATGGTGTTTGTCCAGTGAGTTATATTTTCTAGGTCATGACTGATTAACAAAATTGACATGTTCTTAAGTTGATTCAAACTCGCGAGTAATCGAAAAATTTGGTTTTGATTGGTACTTTCCATCGCAGCCGTTGGCTCATCAGCAATTAATAATAACGGTCTTTTCGCTAGAGCCATAGCTATCATCACACGTTGACATAACGCTTCTGTTAATTGGTGAGGATAACTTTTAGTGCATATTTCGTGATTCTTTATACCTACTTTATGTAACAAGTTGGCTGCGGCAAGTTTACGTTGTTGTTTTTTTTGCCAAAAAAAACCTGTTAATTGTGCAATGTCTACAGCTTCCTCAAGCTGTTCACCTATGGTTGTTGTTGGATCTAAACATGCCATTGGCTCTTGAAATATCATCGCCACATCTTTAGAAATAATCTTTTTTCTTTCATCTACGGATAAGCGCATAAGGTCGATACCACGCCAATGGAAACGATCTGCATCAACTTGCCATTTGTCATCTAAAACACCGACAATTGCTTGTGCTAATAATGATTTTCCTGAGCCTGATTCGCCAACTAAACCTCTAACTTCACCTTCTTTCATTGTTAAACTAACACGATCAACAGCTAATATTGGAGTGCTAGCAGTTAAAAGCTTTATAGATAAATTTCTAATGTCGAGTAAGTTCATTAACTTTCCTTACGAGCTTTTAATGCGTGTCTCATACCTTCACCCACTAAATTAGTCGCAACTACAGAAAATAAGATAGCTAAGCCTGGCAGATAAACTGTCCAAGGTGCTATATAAAATAAATCAATGCCATTTGCGAGCATTGCTCCCCATTCAGGCATGGGAATAGGCGCACCTAATCCTAAAAAGCCTAGAGTTGCAATGTCTAAAATTGCTGCTGATTGCGCTAAAGTCGCTTGGCTGATCAATTTTTCTATGATGTTAGGGAAAATAGAATAATGTAATATTCTTAATGAATTCGCGCCATCTAATCGAGAAGCTAACACATAATCTTTATTAAATTCTTCTTCAACAGCATTTCGAGTGATGTGAATAAATTGGGGGATCAGCACCATAACTATCGCCCAAAGAGTATTACTTAAACCAGGCCCTAAAATGGCAACAATAACGATAGCTAATAATAAAGATGGAATAGATAAAATAACATCAAGAAAGTGATTTAAAAAGCTAGATTTCACCCCTTTTGTTAAGGCGGACAATGAACCTATTACCACACCTATGACTAAAGATATTAAGACAACAATAAAACTCAATCCGAATGTTAAAGTAGTGCCATGTATTAAACGAGACAACATGTCGCGCCCTAAATTATCTGTACCAAGTAAATAACTTACGTTACCTTCATCGTCCCAAGCCGGAGGAAGCAATAAACTATCAAGGTGATTCTCAACAGGTGAGTAGGGCGAAATGAGTGATGAGAAAATAGCAAGAAAACATAAAAATAGAAAGCAACCAAAACCTATCTTCACCACCGGAGATTGTCGGAAATGAAACCATAATTGCATTAATGGTGATGGAAACTCTTCTTCCTGATAAATATTATCGCGAGCCACGATGAGTCTCCCGTGCTAGAGGGTTTAATGTTGCATAAATAAAATCTGTGAATATATGTACAAGAAATATGAAAGAAGACAATGCTAATAAACCGCCCTGAATTGCTGTGTAATCTCGTTGGTAAATACTTTCAATTAACCAACGGCCAATTCCCGGCCAACTAAAAATTACCTCGGTTACCATGGCTAATGTTACTAAGTTAGCGAATTGCAGTCCAACGTCTCTGATCACGTTTACCATCGCATTTCTAATCGCATGCCTGTAAATGATTTGCTGAAATGTTAATCCTTTTGCCATAGCCGCTTTTATATAATGTGTTTCCAATACATTGAGCATTGAAGTTCTTGCTAAACGGACAAATATTGTCGCGGGTGCTAATGCAACAACACATGCAGGTAAAATAATGTGGCTACTGGCATCTTGAAATGCTTGCCACTTATAAGGGCTATCACTTAATAAAATATCAATAAACTGTATGCCTGTTACTTGTTTGATTTCATACAGTAGACTTATCTGACCTGCTGAAGGCAACCAACCAAGCTGAATTGAGAAAATAAGAATGGTCAGTAACCCTAACCAAAAGATAGGAATGGAGTAGCCAATCATCGCTAATGATAGGATAAGGTCATCGGTTTTTTTACGATGATTGATCGCCGCAATAAAACCAATAGGTATTCCAACAACCATAGCAATAAATAGTGCGGTAATTGTTAATTCCATCGTGGCTGGTAAGTGGCTTAATATTTCGTTTGAAATAGGTAATTGGCTCGTCATTGATATTCCCCAGTCACCATTAAAAAGATGATTTAGGTAATTCCAATACTGAGAGAGTATTGACTCATGCTTCCCATATTCAAGTGCAACAAGTTCAATCCCCTCTGGGTTTGTATTAATTTGCCCTGAAATATTTATAATTTGTTCACCAGGGAATAAAAAACTTAAACTAAAAGATAATATACTTAATAAAAGCATCGTAAATAAAAATAAGTTAAGGCGTCTTAAAGTAAATATCAACATACTAGTTTTTACTCACACCATTAAAATCAATACCACCAAAGGCATTCAATAATGGCCCTTTTATCTTTATTGATCTAGCCTGGAATCTTTTTGAGTGAGCAATAGGTAAAAGAGGGAGCTCTTCTGCTGCAATATGCAATGCTTGATGATAAAGATCTTTACGCTCTTTAATGTCTGTCGTTAATAAAGATCGATAAATTATATCGTCAAAGCTTTTATCACACCAAAAAGTCCTATTATTCCCTGTTTCTGCTGATGCGCAACTTAATAAAGGCGTGAAAAAATTGTCAGGATCTGGGTGATCTGCAGACCAACCTAATAAAACAGCATGATGCTCACCAAGTGCTAACCTTCTTAAGAACTCTTGCCAATTCAAACTGATAATATTAACTGTGATGCCTATTTTTTTTAGATCAGCTTGTATCAGTTTGGCCATTGTGACAGCATCAGGGTTATATGCACGCTGTACTGGCATAGCCCATAAATCAATAGTAAATCCGTCTGATAGACCGGCTTTGCCCAATAGTTGCTTTGCTTTATCTATCGAGTAATCTATCACCGGTATTGTTTTGTCATAAGCCCAAGAAGAAGGGGGTAAGATAGTTGTTGCTGCTTCTGCTTTTGCGTCACCAAAATATACGGTATCTAATATAGCTTTTCTGTCTATGGCATGCGCAACTGCTTTTCTCACTACTTTATTGTCAAAAGGAAACTTAGCCGTATTAAAGCCTAAATAGCCAATGTTAAACGCCGTAACATCATTGAGAGTGAGTTTTGGATTTTTGGATATTGTTTCATGGGCAATTGGATAAGCAACAATGTCACATTCACCAGCAAGCAATTTAGTTAGCCGTCCCGTATTACTGGGAGTTATATCAAATACTAATTGCTTTAAAGTGGTATTATCTCCCCAATATTGTTCATGAGGGTTATAGCGAATAAATGAACCAGCTCTATATTCTTTAAGTTTGAATGGACCCGTACCTATCGGCTGAAAGTCAATGTTTTCCATTTGATTTTGCTTCACTAGCTGTTCAGCGTATTCCTGAGATAAAATAACTGAAAAATCTGACGCTAAATTAGCTAAAAATGAGCTGTCTGCTCTATTTAAGGTGAACCTAATTGTATAATCATTGATGCGCTCAACCGATTGGATCAAATCAGAGAATCCGACACTTTGAAAAAAAGGGTACCTTCCACCTGACACTTCATGAAATAGATGTTCTTTATCCAATATTCGATTAAAACTAAATAAAACATCATCCGCGTTAAGTGCTCTTGTTGGAATAAAAAAATCAGTTTGATGAAAGTTGACATTTTTTCTTAAATAAAAAGTAATTTTCTTATTGTCACGGGTCACATGCCACGATTTTGCTAAAGAGGGTGATATACTATTATTTTTAGCATTAAATGTGATTAATTGGTTATACAACTGTTTTGATGTTGCATCTATGGTTACACCTGAAGTAACAAGCTGCGGATTAAATGTTTCAGGCGCTCCTTCACTACAATAGATAATGCTATTAGCGCTTAGCGATGCTTTGTTTTCTGAATTACAAGCGAATAATCCTGAGCACATCAAGATAAATACCGCAATGTGTATTTTCTTAAGTGAAATGTAACACGCCACAGTTAAATCCTTAATCTTCGTCGGTCGCACTGCTATCTAGTAAATTATATTTTTTCAAATATCCTCTTAATTGATGATAGGTCAATTCTAAAGCATCAGCTGTTTTCTTTTGGTTATATTGACAATTTTCTAACGCAGATTTGATCAGGTCAACTTCATAATTTTGAGAAAGAGATTTTAAAGACAATGGGAATTCAAAGCTTTGTTTTAAGCTCGTTGCCATTTTCTCTGGTTTATCATTGACTACTTCAGGCGTTATAACTGGTGAAACAAGTGGTTGACTGATGACTCTATCTTGAGTTTTGACTCGCTTAGAAGGGCGGTATGGGGATTCGAATGGGTCAATCACTAAATCATGAACAGGCAAATGCGGATTATTGCATCGATAAACACTTCGTTCGACCACATTTTTTAATTCTCGAATATTACCCGGCCAGTCATAATCGAGCATGGCTCTTTTCGCTTTTTCAGTGAAGCCGCTAAATAGCTCAAATTCGAGTTCGCGTGCCATATTTATAGCAAAGCTCTCTGCTAATACCATAATGTCCTCTATGCGTTCTCTAAGAGGCGGTAAAGTAATTACATCGAATGCAAGTCTATCTAATAAATCGGCGCGAAATTCTCCCGCGTCAGCCATTGAGGGAAGATCTTCATTGGTAGCTGCTATTAGCCGAGCATTTGTTTTAATCGTGCGAGAGCCACCAACACGTTCAAATTCACCATATTCAACCACACGTAATAACTTTTCTTGTATTAAACCAGAGGTATTTGCTATTTCATCAAGAAATAATGTACCTTTATCGGCACGTTCAAAACGGCCTTCATGACGTTTGCTTGCACCAGTAAAAGCACCACTGTCATATCCAAAGAGCTCACTCTCTAACAAATTTTCATTTAATGCAGCACAATTAAGTTTTAAATAATTTTGATCCCAACGTTTAGATAAGTAATGAAGGCGTGCTGCCACCAGCTCCTTCCCTGTCCCTCGCTCTCCAATAATTAGAACAGGTTTACTAAGTGGTGCAATTTGAGATATTTGCTCAAGAACTTCTAAAAAGTTATTTGATTGCCCAATGAGATTATCTTGTTGGTTGAAGCGAGACATTATTGACCCAATTATTGGTTTATTTGGCTAACAAATAGTGTATTTTATTAAACATGCGGATGGAAGTCTTTTTTGAAAATATAATAAAATTAGTTAAAACAAGGTATTAGCTATTAAATTAAAAGTGGCTTAAAACATGAATAGTATCTTGGCAGTATGAAAAAATTTAATTTGAATGAGGAAGTAGTTATGGGTGTTTTTTCAAGATTTACAGATATTATAAACTCAAATATCAACAGTTTATTAGATAAAGCGGAAGATCCAGCAAAAATGGTGCGCTTAATCATTCAGGAAATGGAAGATACTTTAGTTGAAGTACGTTCATCATCAGCAAAAACATTAGCTGATAAGAAAGAGCTTTCAAGACAAGCCAAACGTTTTGAAAAAGATGCAGAACAATGGCAAGAAAAAGCTGAATTAGCGTTAAGTAAAGGTAGAGACGACCTTGCACGTGCAGCACTGATGGAAAAGAAAAAGTGCACAGAAAGTTCAGAAGGTCTTGTTGACGAACTTTCTCATGTGGATGAACATATCACCAAGTTACAAAGTGAGATTTCACAATTGCAAGATAAGTTGGCTGATGCAAAAGCACGTCAAAAAGCAATTGTTATGCGTGAAAAAACAGCCAATTCTCGCTTAAAAGTGAAGAAAAACATTGATAGTGAACGAGTCAATGACGCATTAAGTCGTTTTGATAGCTATGAACGAAAAATTGACGATATTGAAGCGCAAGTTGAAGCTTATGATATGGGCAGTAAATCACTTGCAGATGAAATTGCAGATTTAGAAAGTGATGAAAATATTGATGATGAATTAGCACAATTAAAGGCTAAAATGAAAACAGATAAAAAATCTAAATAAGTCATTAACTAAAATTCAGCGAAGATCTGTAATAAGTAAGGAGAAGTATCGTGGAAGAGATTATTGTAGCCCCAGTCATTATTTTTATGTTAGTAGTAGCGCCAATTTGGTTGGTACTTCATTATCGAAGCAAGCGTCAAATTAGCCAAGGTTTTAGTGAAGAAGAGTATATACAATTATCTGAACTGTCAGAACTAGCGGATAAAATGACAGATAGAATAAAAACTTTAGAAGCAATCCTTGATGCTGAAACGCCAGACTGGAGGAATAAAGTATGACTAATAAATGCCGAGGTGAGTTATATCGTAACCCAAGCCAAGGTAAAATTGCAGGTGTTTGCGCAGGTTTAGCTGATTATTTTGGTTGGGAAACGTGGTTAGTTCGTATTTTAGTTGTTTCGGGTGTTTTACTTGGCATGGGATGGTTTGTAGTCATTTACATAGCTGCTTGGTTCATCTTAGATAAAAAAAATGGCAAAGTCGGAGCTGCTCCTGTTACTGATAAAGTTAAACAACAAGTTTCTGACGAAAAACCTAAAAATAAAGATTTTTCGTCAGAATCCATTAAAGTTAAATCTCGTATTTGGCAAGCAGGGGAACCACCTAAACAAGCATTTCACGATATAAGACGTAAGTTTACTACCTTAGAAAAAGAACTTCGTCGGATTGAACGTTATGTGACTTCTCCAGAGTTTACTGTTTCGAGAGAAATAAATAACTTGTAATAAAGTATCTATACTACCTTTACAAAAAGCGGCATATGCCGCTTTTTTATTGTATATAGATCAGATGCTTATTTATTAAATATTTCCACGCAAAATACTGTGAAGTTGATAAATAAATCGTTACTATTATGGTCAGGCTTTATTCGAAAAAATCTAAAATTTATCATATAGGTGAGCACTTTCTTTTATGTCATTTATTAATAATGAAACTTTCAATGTTTTCAAACAAAAAGCCAATCAGCTGGTTAATCGAACTTTTGATAAACATATTAACCTTGCGGTAACTGGGCTAAGTAGAAGTGGGAAAACAGCCTTTATTACTTCGTTTGTAAATCAACTAGTGAACGAGAATAGCCAATCGAAATTAGACTTTTTTAACGTGATTCATCAAGGTCGTTTTATTGCAGCTAAAAGAGTGCCACAAAAATCTTTGCATGTGCCTCGTTTTTCCTATGAAAAATCGATGTCTGCTTTTACTCAAGACCCACCAACTTGGCCAGAGCCTACTCATGGTATCAGTGAACTTAGGTTAGCCATTCGCTATCAACCCAAAGACTCATTATTAAAATACGCAACGGATACAGCGACTTTATATGTTGATATTACTGATTATCCAGGTGAATGGTTACTTGATTTACCTCTATTAAATCAAACTTTTGAAGAGTGGAGCGATGCGACTAATATACTGTTGACTCACTCAATAAGACATGAGAGTTCTCAAACATTTATTGATAAAATCAATCAATTAGACCCTTTTGAAATAGTTGATGAAGAAAAATTAGCTGAGTTAGCCGCAGAATACACACAATTATTACTCCATTTTCGTCATAAAATGGGCTTGTCAGTGATTCAACCGGGACGGTTTATTTTACCTGGAGATCTTGAAAATGCTCCTATTTTGCAGTTTTTTCCGTATACCAACTTTAAAAATATTGATATTAATCGCTATCAAAATGCCGATGATAATTCATTAATTGGCATGTTAAGAGCGCGATATATTGAGTACAAAGAAAGAGTTGTTAAGGCCTTTTATAAAGAGCATTTTATAAATTTTGATCGTCAAATTATTTTAGCTGACTGTTTAACGCCATTAAATTCAGGAGCGGATAGCTTTAAAGATTTACAACATGCACTTAATTTAATTATGGAAAGCTTTAACTATGGCAAGTCAGGCATATTTTCACGTTTATTTTCACCTAAAATAGATAAGCTTCTTTTTTCGGCGACCAAAGCTGATCATGTGACACCTGAGCAACATGAACATTTAACTGCTTTGCTTAATCAATTGGTTCATCAAACTCAGCACCAACTTAGTTTTGATGAAGTACAGATGGCAACGCTGGCTATTGCCTCTATAAAATCAACAAAAACGGGGGTGGGGAACTATCAAGGTTCACAAATACCCGTCATACAAGGGCGGAAAGTCGGAGATGATAAGTTGATAACGCTTTTTCCAGGTACCGTACCTGCTAAAATTCCCAACCAAAAATATTGGGAAAATAAACCTTTTAATTATGTTTCATTCTCTCCATTAAAAGCAGTTGCGGAAAATCAAGCTTTACCTCATTTACGAATTGATCAGGTGTTAGAATTTTTGCTAGGAGATAAACTAAAATGAGTGAACAGAAAGAAAAATATCAACAGCAAATATTATTTGATGAAATAAAAACGGATGCGCAAAAAGAGAACTTACCTTATCCAAGTCAGAAAGTGATTTTAGATAACGATGAGATCGAAGAAATTGACTCTATCGAAATGAACGATGACGCAGAGTTGAAAGAGTCTAAACCTCGATGGCTATGGCGTTTAGCGCTATTAATTTTCCTTACGTTAATGATTGTCGAAAGTGTTGAATTCTTTATGCTTGGCTTTTCTCAAGAACCTCTCATTGCAAGTTTGTATGCCGCACTTTTAACACTTCTTACATTGATAACAGGGGGAAGTTTAATACGAGAATATCGAGGTTTACGTCAGTTTAAACGTCGAGAAAAGTTACAAAAAGTAGTCACTGAAAGTTTATCTCATGACAACAAGCACAATGCCCGTGATTTGTGCCAAAGTATTTCAGCGCAATTACCTTGTGATCTGCTTTTAGCACAAGAACAGCATTGGCAAGACAATATAGATAAAGATTTAACCGATGCGGAACAAATACGTTTATATTCTCGCCAAGTATTATCGAAAGTAGATAAAAAAGCATTAGATAAAACGTGTAAATTCGCTACAGAATCAGTGGTTTTAGTGGCATTAAGCCCTATTGCAATTGTTGATATGATGCTTATGCTCTGGCGGAATTTGAAAATGATCGATGAAATAGCTAGTTTATACGGTTTAAAGCTGTCTTATTGGTCTCGTATTAAATTACTTAAACAAGTGTTTATTAATATGGTTTACGCTGGAGCTACAGAGCTCATTGCTGACGTGGGCACAGATTTACTTGGTGCTGATTTATTGGGCAAACTATCTGCTAGGCTTGCACAAGGTTTAGGTGCAGGAATGTTAACTGCAAGGTTAGGGCTTAAAACTATGCATTTATGTCGCCCCATTCCGTTTGAAGAAAATGGACCTAAGTTAAAAGATGTAAGAAAGTTGTTGATTGGTCAAATCAAGTCGATTTCAAACAAAGGTAAATAATTCGGGATTCAATCGTTGTTTATATTCACATAATATGCACGTGATAATTTTTAATTGCCTGATAAATAAGGTTAAAAATAATTAATGTAAAATCAGATGTAACATATTCAATACAAAAAATAGTATCGTATAAAAACTAGCCAAATTATGTTTGGTGCTTTTTCTCAGTATTCTAGCTTATGATGATCCTAATAAAGTGGCTCAATTATTACATAATAATTTTATTTAACTATGTTGAGCTAACTTAAATAATTATTAAGGTTTATTTAATGGCAAAGGCGACAAACTACGTCTCGAGGATCCCAGACGAGCAAGGTATTATTCATTGGTCAGATGAAGAGAACAACGTTTGGCAAGAATTAATGCACCGACAACTTGCCTGTATCGAAGGTACGGCTTGTGATGAATATCTTGAAGGTTTAGAAAAATTAAAATTACCCACAGATCGTATCCCCCAGTTAGACGATGTCAGTGAAGTTTTGAAAGAAACTACCGGTTGGATATGTGAACCTGTGCCTGCATTAATCGGCTTTGGCCAGTTCTTTAAGTTGCTATCGGAAAAGAAGTTCCCAGTAGCGACTTTTATTCGTTCTCGTGAAGAGTTTGATTATTTACAAGAGCCCGATATATTTCATGAAATATTTGGTCATTGTCCACTTTTAACCAATACCTCATTTGCTAACTATACTGAAGCGTATGGAAAAATGGGGTTAAATGCGACTAAAGAACAACGTGTTTTTTTAGCTCGGTTATATTGGTTTACTGTTGAATTTGGTTTGCTTGACACCCCTAAAGGGTTAAGAGTTTATGGTGGCGGTATTATTTCATCACCAAGTGAAACAAAATATGCATTAAATGATGCAACCGTTGAAAGAAAAACACTTTCTGCCCAAAACGTTATTGATGTCTTAAGAACGCCTTATCGAATAGATATTATGCAGCCTATATACTACATGTTGAATAAAGTGAGTGATTTAGACGAGATTAGAAAATATGAAGTTGAAGATATCATGGCATTAGTTGAACAGGCTAAAGAGTTAGGATTGTTTGAAGCCAAGTTTTCACCAAAAGAATCAAAAATAGCAAGTTAAGGAATTATTATGAGTTCTCAATTATCTGCTCAGCAGTGTGAAGCATGTCATGTTGACGCACCTAAAGTGAGTGAAGAAGAGTTAAGTGAATTGATGTCACAGTTGCCTGATTGGGTACCTGAAGTTCGTGATGGCGTGATGATGCTAGAGCGCGTTTATAAATTTAAAAACTATAAGCTTGCTTGGGCATTTGCCAATAAAGTAGCAGAACTTGCTGAGGAAGAGTTTCATCATCCTGCAACTTTATTAGAATGGGGTAAAGTAACGGTAACTTGGTGGACTCATGCAATTAAAGGGCTACATAAAAATGACTTTATTTGTGCCGCTAAAACGGATAAATTGCTGTAATATTTAGTTACAACTAAATAGATGAATAAAAAGCCTCTGTGAATCAGGGGCTTTTTTTTATTGTAAAAAATAGTTTACAATAGTGATAACTAAATTTTTAGAGGATATATAAATGCGTTTGGAAATTGGATGTCAAGACCGTGTTGGTATTGCCCAAGATGTATTAAGTATTTTTGTTGAGCGCCAGATCGATTTACGTGGAATTGAGCTAAAGCAACCAGGCAAAATTTATATCAATATTCCGGATCTCGATTTTTCAGAGTTACAGACATTTATGCCTCAACTTAGATTAATAGAAGGTGTTGTTGATGTTAAAACAACACCTTATATGCCGTCTGAGCGCGAAAAAAACGAATTATCTACCTTAATAAAAACGTTTCCTGATCCGTTCGTTTCAATAGATGCCAAAGGACATGTTCGCATTGTCAATAATGTTACTGCCTCAATAATTAATTGTGCTGAAAGCGATATAGTTGGTGAACATATTAGCCAATGGATAAAAGGGTTTAATTTTAATAGATGGTTAGATGGCGAAGAAGTTTTTGCACAGACGCGTCGATTAAAGTTTATCGAAGATGATTATGTCGCTGACATTATGCCTATTCATGTTTCAGATAGTATAGGAGATCCAGTGCTTGCTGGAGCAGTATTGATTCTCAAATCGGAAGCTCGTTTAGGTCAACAAATTAGTGCGTTTAAACAAGCAAATGAGAATAACTTTGCTGGAATACAAGCAAGTAGTGGAAGTATGCGAAAAGTCATTAGAGAGGCTAAACGTATGTCTTTACTTGATTCTTCGATGTTAATTGTTGGTGAAACAGGTACAGGAAAGGAATTATTAGCACATGCTTGTCACGCAGCCAGTGATAGAACCGAAAATCGTTTCATGACGTTAAACTGTGCATCGTTACCCGATGAAGCTGCAGAAACTGAACTTTTTGGTGTTGGAGCACCCAACACTAAAAATAGTAAAAAAGGTTTATTTGAATTAGCTGATGGCGGTACTGTTTTTCTGGATGAAGTTGGAGAAATGTCTCCCAAGTTACAGATCAAATTATTACGCGTAATACAAAATGGTATTTTTAGACGTGTTGATGATGAAAATGAAATCACTGTAAATGTTCGCATTATTAGTTCAACTAATCACGATTTATTGACGATGGTTTCTCAAGGTGAGTTTAGAGAAGACTTATATTATCGCTTAAATGTATTAGGTCTTAATATCCCATCCTTACGAGAACGACGTTCAGACATTATTCCTTTAGCTGAATTCTTTATTGCAAAATTTGGCCAACGTATTGGGAAAAGTAACATTACGTTATCGGATGATTGTCGAGACTTTATTGAGCATTATCCGTGGCCTGGCAACGTTAGGCAATTAGAAAATGTATTGATTCGTGCTGTTTCTTTAATGGAAGGTACGATTATTATGACAACTCATTTAGAACTGCCAGCCTATACCCGTGAACATGGGTATTTAGAGCAAGAATTTGAAGGTACACTTGATGCAGCAGTAAAAGGATTTGAAGCCGATTTATTACGTAAATTATACCCCGCATACCCAAGCACACGTCAGCTAGCTAAAAAATTAGGATTAAGTCATACAGCAATCGCAAATAAACTTCGCGAGTATGATATTAATAAAAAAACAGTCAAAATATAAAATCGCTTCCGTTAATTTATGGTTTGTGACTATAAATTGCGGGAGCCCGCATATTTTGTAAAGATTCGCTAACATTCGTTTTTAAGATAATTAGTCGTTACATATTGGCCTTATATTTTTCATACCATACCATAGCGATATAAATTATTTTCCAAAGGTATTATTATGAAATTATATGGCTATTGGCGTTCATCAGCTGCTTATCGAGTGCGCATTGCATTAAATTTAAAAAAAATTGACGTTGAATCAATCCCGATACATTTAGTGAAAAATGGTGGAGAGCAACACTCGTCAGAGTATGCAAAGTTAAACCCTACACATTTGGTGCCAACATTAATTGACGGTGATCTTGTATTAAATCAATCGTTAGCCATTCTTGATTATTTAGATAATAAGTTTCATGAAGCGCCTTTATATCCTGATGACTTTGCTGAAAAAGCATTGGTTCAAGCATTAACTTTAGATGTTGCCTGTGAAATACACCCGATAAATAATTTAAGAGTGCAGCAATACCTTGTTAATGAACTTAAGTGCAGTGAACAAACTAAACTAAACTGGAGCCATCATTGGATGGAAACAGGTTTTGCAGCTATAGAGGAAAAGTTAGTGAAAGTCGCTGGTTTATATTGTTTTGGTAATACGATTACTATCGCCGACTTGTGCTTAGTTCCTCAAGTTTATAACGCTAATCGCTTTAACTTAGATATGTCGTCATTTCCCATAATTAACGGTATCGTTGAGCGATGTAATCAACATCCTGCATTTATAAAAGCATTACCAGAAAACCAAGCCGATGCTTCGTAATCTATGTATGTTTGAATAAATGCTTCAATATCTTTCTTAGCAACGTTCATTTTTTTAGCTATTTTTGATTAGCTGAGTTCCATTGGTAAATGAGGCTATGAACTATTAATTGTATCAATTGGTTAAATGTACTTGCATCAATGTGAAAAAAACGTTGCAATAGCCATTATATTTTCTCCATTACAGTAAAGTCTAATTGTTTTCATAAAACATTGTCATCATACTGTCGTTATAAAATATTGCCGTGTAAAGGTGATTTTCGTTTAAGGTAACTTACGTCTAAGGTAATTATGGAAAACTCTCAATCAACACCAAATTCGGTCCCGTGGGGGATTATCTTTGGGATAATTATTGTTATTATTGCAATCCTTTGGTTCGCTCATTCAGAAGATAAAGTTAAACCAGTGATTGAAACACCTGTTGTAGAGGAAGTAATTGAAACCCCATTACCTGAACCTGAAGTCGTTGAGCCTGAAGTCGTTTATGAACCTATATTAGAAGAAGTCCTCGAAGAAAAAATTATTGAGCCCGAATCAATTTTGCCTACACTTGAAGAAAGTGATGCTTGGTTAGAAGAAAAGTTGCCGAGCATTACATGGCGTAAAGAGTTATTAAAATTGGTCATTGATGATGACATGATCCGTCGATTTGTCGTTTTCACAGATAATTTCTCTCAAGGGATATTGGCTTATGAACATAGCCCTTTAATTAAGCCTACAACATCATTTTCTGGACGAGAAATTAATGAAGATGGGCAAGTGGGGATTAAATGGGATGAAACATCGTCTAGGCGTTTTAGTTTATATGTAGATTTACTACGCTCAATTGATAGTGAAACATTAGTGAGTTGGTATTTTGAATTAAAACCATTAGTTGATGAGGCTTATCAAGAGCTAGGGTATCCCGAAGAAAATTTCACTGATATCTTACAAGATGCTATTACTAAAGTGCTTGATATGGAAATACCTAAAGAGCGAATCGAACTTGTTCGTCCAAGCGTGATGTATCAATTTAAAAATGAAGAAATTGAAAAACTCGATGATGCTGAAAAGTTAATGCTGAGGTTAGGTAAAGAAAACTTACTAGTTATTAAATCAGTATTACTTGAGATCAGTGAAAAAATAGCTAGAGAAAACAATTAGGGATAGTTTTGTTACCCGAAATACCTTCTGAAATTCCACAAACTAATTATCGACTTATTAGCTCTTTAGCGAATAAGTCGCTAACTTTCTTTGGTTGGAAAATTGTTGGCGATTTCCCACGTGAAAGTAAATTTATTCTGGCTGTAGCTCCTTATACATCTAATTGGGATTTTATAGTTTCAGTTTTAGTGATGCTCAGTTTGAACTTAAAAGTTACTTTCATGGGGAAAAAAAGTATCTTTATTTGGCCCCTTAAGTGGTTTTTAATTAAAATTGGCGGCGTGCCTATTAAAAGAGAACATCCTCAGGGGGTTGTCGGTCAAATGGTTGAAGTCTTTAATCAGAGTAATGGAATGATTCTTGGTTTATCCCCTGAAGGCACTCGTAGCAAAACTAAACAATGGAAAACTGGATTTATTATTATTGCACAACAAGCTAACGTACCAATTGTGCCAATCAGTCTTGATTTTAAGAAGAAAGAAGTAGAAATACATGGCTCTTATTTTGTAAAGGATAATGTTGAACAAGCATTAAGTGAAATTAAGGGGCAATTTGTTGATGTTTGTGCAAAAAACCCGCACTTAGTTTGATTTCTGCTAGTAGTACTTGCATCACTCATAAGGATTAGCGATAATCCTCGCTGCTAAATATCAGTTCTATGGTGACCCTTTCGGTCCCTTCGCAATGATACTCTGTGAACTCGGCCAGGTCCGGAAGGAAGCAACCGCAGCAGACGACTCATGTGCCGGAGTGTGGCTGGTTGGGTTGCCACCCAATCCTTATAAATTAATAAGTTATCTCATTTTTATACATGAGGTGCTATATGATTACTACTAAAATTCCTTATCTAAATAGCCGTAATGGTATTTATGACTAACGACACCAATCTATTTAAGTATCGTTAAGAGCCTGTTGTAAAAAAGAAATCTGTAGAAAGTTAAGTTTAAGGTGTTTGTTATACTCACACTGATAAAATCACGCGCTTTTCTTAATTAAATATAATGGTTGTCACCCTTGATCTGTTTGTTTATATTATTGTACGTATGTCTAATAAGGAAGTTAAATGTCCCTAGAATTAGTAGAGCCTGCAGAGAAAGTAAACACAAAAGCATTTGATATATTTGAGCTCCTTCCTGGGAAAATGTTAGATGTTCAAATTAATCACCCTGTTCAAGTTAGACTTAAAGTTCCTTTAATTGGCTATGAGCTTGGCAACTATATTATTTTAAAGTATCCGAATGTGCCCAGTTCAACTAGCTATAGTGATGTACTTGTTGAGGGGAATGTTGTGGTTGTTAGGTATCTGCTAGAAGGGGATAAGGGTTGCTGCTTTGCCTTTAGAGCAACGATAAGAACGATTACACAAAAGCCTGAAAAATTTTTAATTCTGTCTTACCCGAAAAAAATTGAAAATCGACAGTTACGTCTTCATCAACGTATATCTATGCATCTTCCTGCGGCAATCTCTTTAAATGAACCCAATCAAAGTAATGTCAGAATCAACGGTATTATTGGTGATTTATCACTGAAAGGCTGTGGTTTTACATTTAAAGCGGATAACGATTCAATCAAAGTAAATGAACGGGATATTTTTGTTTGTGTTGCTCATCATAGTCAGGGGGAAATTTTGATCCCAGCTAAGGTTTGTAATAGTCGGAATGAAAATGGGAGGGTAAATGTTGGTATTCAATTTAATGAAGGTGACAAACAAGTGTCATCGTTACTAGATCACTTGTTCATCGATAAAAGCAGCTTGTAAAAATTAGTTATTATGTAATTTCATAAATTCGAGCGATTTATTTATCGCAACTTTTACATTACTTTCCATTTCAAAGCGTTCAGAGGCTGGCAAATAAAAGGCCATATCAACTTCATGTCTAATATACCTATTTGGTAATTGGTTTAAAACAACACAAGTTAAATCTGCAATAAAGTCTGCATCATATGTTTCTTCAAGTTTTAATGCGGCAAAATGTAGTACAACTAATTTTTCATAATAATTATGAATATCATCTGAAATTTTCATGATTAATCTCTTGAGTTATTTTTTATTAAGCCTACTGCTAGATGAAATAAAAAGCTAATTATTTTCTTGATAAAAGCCATTTTTTTAGCTGTTATCAATAGTTAACGTTTTTCACTCAGTTCTATTTGTCTTTCAAGTTTAGATATTGCTTGTCGGCATCTGCCGAGTCGTTGATGTAATACCAGTAACTCATTTGATATTTTGTCTTTAGTGTTATTTGTTGCTTGAGAAAATTGTCTTTGTTTTTGTTCAAGCATATCTAATAAGCGCCGTTCGAATTCATGAGTTTCTGACAATTTTTGATAAAGGGACTGTGTAGGCTGTATAAATGACTTGGCTGCTTGTCGATATTTTATATTTTTAAGCATCTGAATGCGTTGTTTAGAGGCTTTATTTTGCGAGCTATTGGCATTGATAGCATTATTAATAGCTGAAATTTGTTGTTCGATCAAAGCTAATCTTGCATAAGAAAACTGTACTTTTTTTGCACTGATTAATAATGCTAACTCATGTGTTTTCTTAATGATTTCATCGACATAATCTGAAATCTTATCACTATTTGTGCTAAAAAGCGTTTCAGAAAAAACGGGATTGTCTTTACGTTGAGAAAATGACTTGTTTTTACTATTTGCTAAATCAATTTCTACAGCTTGTGTATGTAAAGAGGATAATATGTCGTTAATTTTGTTTAATGACGAGACTGACATAATAAATACTCTACTGAATCCAAGCCTGATAGCCTAAATTAAATGACATACCAACGACAACAATAATGAATACTGGACGAATAAATTTATTACCAAACTTAATTGCCCAATGCGCACCCACCCAAGCACCAAGCATGATGAAAATACCCATAGCAACACCTAGTAGCACGTTGACATATCCAAGGTAAATAAATGTTAATAAACTAAAGAAATTGCTGATAAAGTTGGTTGAACGGGCTAATCCACAACTAAGTAAAATATTTATTTTATAAAGAGCACTCGATGATGATGTCCAAAAAGCACCGGTACCTGGTCCAGCAATCCCATCATAAAACCCTAAAATTAAGCCTTGCGACGCTTGTTTTACTTTTAATGTCGATGTTTTTTCAGGTAACCCCTGATCGTTATAAACGGTTCCTTTTGCAATAAGTGTATATATAGCAGTGGAGATTATCAGTAGTGGTAAAGCTTTATCCAAGAAATCAACGGAAAGATATTTTACAATGAGAGTTCCTACTATTGCGCCAATTGCGGTAAATATTATTGAGATTCGCCAAAAAGAGATGTCGAAAAGCTTTTTTTTATAAAAGGTGATTGAAGCGGTAAGAGAACCAAACGTAGCAGCTAACTTATTTGTACCAAGCGCAACGTGAGGAGGGAGTCCTGCTGTTAATAATGTTGGAACAGTTAACATACCTCCACCGCCAGCAATGGCATCAATCATACCAGCAAGAAAACCGACACTGCATAGCGTTATCCATAACTCAAAATTTAACACAACTTCCATTAACGGTAATATTTCCGAGCATATATATAGGGATCCCAAGTCTAACATAATGTTAAGTGAACAGAACGCGCTATTTA
>Ga0233426_10000483_pt1 | contig 42413 bp, 38 predicted proteins | sample SI_118_April2016_6_FD_179875 | JGI IMG/M metagenome (GOLD analysis project Ga0233426, IMG submission 179875) | Seawater microbial communities from Saanich Inlet, British Columbia, Canada - SI_118_April2016_10_MG | ecosystem: Environmental > Aquatic > Marine > Inlet | place: Canada: British... | reverse complement strand
TGACATTTGGGTAATCTTGATGATAATTAGCGATAACATTTGGAATAGCATCAAAACCTAGCGCGGGTGTTACCCCCAAAACAATACTGCCAAACTCTGATTTTTTAATATTTTGTGCAGTATTTTTTATTGAACGCATTTGTTGGTAAATTTTATCTACTTCGTCGAATAGCATTTCTGCTTCTTCGGTGGGTATTAATCGCCCCTTAACGCGCTCAAAAAGGTTGAAGCCGAGTTGTAACTCGGCATGTGATAAAACTTTACTGACAGAAGGTTGTGATACATACAAAATTTTCGCCGCATTGGTGATGGAACCTGTTGTGTAAATAGCGTGAAATATTTCTATATGTCGTAAGCGCATTTAACGTCCTCAGTAAAGTTTGTGGGTTAAGATTATTTAACCAATAACAAATGGCAAGCTTAAATATAACTGTATAATCAAAGCATTCGTGATATCAATAAAAAATGCACCAACTAATGGAACAACAAGAAACGCTTGTGGTGATGGGCCATGACGAGAAACTAAAGATTCCATGTTTGCAACCGCTGTTGGGGTAGCACCTAAACCAAAACCGCAATGGCCTCCTGCCATAATTGCGGCATTGTAATTCTTTCCCATAATCCTAAAGGTAATAAAATAAGCAAATAACATTAGTGTGAGCGCTTGTATTAAAATCATAAAAATCATTGGTCCAGCAAGACTTACTAATTCCCATATTTTTAATGACATTAACGCCATCGATAGAAATATTGATAATGCCATGGTTCCCCATAAGTCAATACAAGCACGGCTAACTTTATAAATTTTAGTAAATTCTGTCAGATTTGTGATGACTACACCAAATAACAACGGAATTAGAAAGGCTGGTAGCACAACATCAAGTGCTTTTAATGATTCGTAACCCATGCGCCCTAAATACATACATAGTAGAATAACAAACAATGTTTCCATCATTTTCTTTGGTGTTACTAGATCATGATCTTCTGGATCAAAGGTGATAGTGTCGTCTAATTCTTCATGGTAAGAGGTATCAGCCTTGAGGTTATATTTATTAATAAGTTTTTTACTGACTGGCCCGCCTGCCAAACCACCTAAAATTAAGCCAAAGGTTGCTGCCGCCATGGCTAATTCAAATACACTGCTATGCATGCCATATTCATTAATGAATAAATCAGCATAAGTTGCACCATTACCATGTCCGCCTGAAAGCGTGACTGATCCGCCAATTAGGCCCATTAACGGTTCCATACCTGTGGCAGTTGCAATGGAAACACCTATGGCATTTTGTACCAGCAGATACAAAGTGGCGACACCAAGAAAAAGCGCAACTTTTGGGCCGCCTTTAATTAATAACGTAAAACTTGCACCTAAACCAACCGTGGTAAAAAACACTGTCATTAATGGGTTTTTAAACGCCATATCGAATTGAAAATTCACCCCAAAATAGACATGCGCTATTGCGGAAAGAATTGAAAACGCGATACCACCAACAACGGGCTCAGGAATATTGTTGTTTTTAAGAAAAGTAATTTTGCTATTTAGATAATAACCGGCAAAAAGTATTAATAAAGCAACTAAAAGTGTTTCTGCAGTAGATATTTCTATATTCATATGAGTATTTAACCTTTTTTAATGTGGCAGATTTTCGTTTTTGGTTAGCGCATGATTCTTATATGGACAATGCATTGAATTTCGATTGTAAAGAGATAGTCGAACGATCAGCAGTTCAAAAGCTTACGAGTGTCATAACCAAAAGCTTAACCTTGCTTACTTGGCTTATCGCCTTTGTGATTGCAAAGCTTGCACAGATGCACAGAAATAAATATCTGCTAGTGAGTTATTACTATTAAAAAATTGGCTGAATATATAACTTTGCTATAACTTTAGGTTATGAGTTGTGAATGAACTGTCAATGGTATTGCATTTTGTAATTCGGCATGGTGAACCTAACAACAAGAAACGAATATAAAACATTCGACAAATAAATATAATAAATGCAACTTATGATGGTGAGAGTGATGAAACAACAAGCGATATATAAGCATAAGTTAAAGCGCCTAAGTCTATGTATATTAGCCGCATTAACAGCCCAAACAACTATTATTCAAAAAGCTAATGCTCAAGAAACTGCAACTAAAGAAGAAGATATTGAACGAATTAGCATTGTTGGTTCAAATATTAAACGCGCTTCTGATATTGGCGCCCTACCAGTTACCGCATTAACAGAAAAAGATATTGAAAATACGGGAGCTATGTCTGGTGATGAATTATTACGTTCTATCCCTCAAATCGGTGCGGTTAACTTTGGTGCAGCAACCGGTAACGGTGGCGTAAATGATGCTCGTGGTGACGTAGCGTCAATTAACTTACGTGGTGTTGGCTCAGGTAATACCTTAACACTATTAAACGGTCGTCGACTGGTTACTCACCCTGGTACGCAATCAGAAAACTTTGTTCCGGTTTCTACATCGAACTCAAATACCTTACCTGTTTCAGGCCTACGTTCGTTGCAAATTTTACGTGATGGCGCAGCAGCTATCTACGGCTCTGACGCCGTAGCAGGTGTAGTAAATTATCAATTAAAAGATGATTACGAAGGCAACCAAATTAAATTGTCTTATGGGGGTTCAGAAGGCACTTCACTTGATGAAACAACTTTTAGTTATTTGACTGGTTTTGATTTAAACGAAGGCCGTTCACATTTAACTGCTTCTTTTAGTTATTATGACCGTAACGGCATGATGGCAAACGAACGTCCTTATTCAGCTAGTCATGATCTACGTGAATACCCAGGTTTACCAGAAGAGTTTATTGGCGACACCCAATTAGATAACCGTTCTACATCAACACCTTGGGGTGATTTCCAATCAGATACTTTAGGCCGGTTCCATCTCCAGCCCGATACCAATTCTGGTTGTGTGGTTGATTTAGCAGGTGGCGTGTGTGCTGATAGTGGCAGTTTTCCTAGAGATTTACGTTTCGACCGCGGTACTACCCGTTCTCTGGTTTCTGATGTTAATCGCTTAAACTTGTATACTTATTTTACTCATGAAATAAACAGCGACTTAGATTTCTTTTCAGAAGTAACTTATTACAGTGCAAAAGCTGAACGTACTCGTGAACAAACCCATAACCTGACCGCACAACGTTTCCGCATTTCTGCTGATGCTGCCCACAACCCCTTTGGTGAAGAAGTTTTATTGCGTAGTTACCGAGCAATTGATACTGGACCACGAAATGTTGAAGTTGATGATACTAGTTATCGAGTACTAGGTGGTTTGAAAGGTTCATATAACGATTGGGATTGGGAAACAGCTGCGTTTTACACTGCTGCAGAAACGAATGATTCAGCTAACCGTATTCAAGCCAGCAAGTTTCAAGCATCCATTAATAATATTGATCCAACATTAGCGTATAACATTTTTACAGGTGGCGACGTAAATAATCCAAACAGCGGTGATACAACATTAAACTCACAAAGTATTATTAACCAATTTATGGCTAACGTTAATCGTGATTCAAAAACTAGCTTAACTTCGATTGATTTCAAAGTTAGTAATGGGGCACTTTGGACATTACCAGCCGGTGATGTAGGTATTGCAATGGGTGTTGAATTTAGACGCGAAACATTTGAAGATGATCGTGATCCATTACTAGATGGAAGTAATCCTTTTGTTGATGCCGTTACAGGTATTGAACTATCTGGTAGTGATGTATTAGGCAGTAGCCCAACTCCAGACTCAAAAGCCTCTCGGAATGTAACATCAGCCTATGCTGAGTTTTTAGTACCACTTGTTGACTCAGGTTCTCATTATGTAGAATTACAAGTGGCAGGGAGATATGAAAACTTTTCTGATGTTGGAAGTGCCGTTAAACCAAAAGTGGCATTATTCTGGGAACCAGCCGACTGGGTTAGCTTCCGTGCATCATACGCAGGAGGATTCCGTGCTCCAGGTTTACCACAAGTTTCAGCAGAAGGTGTACCACGTTCAAATAGCTTATACGACCCAGTCCTTGACTCAACTTACGGAATTGTTGATATCCGCAGTGGTACCACCGACTTAAAACCAGAAGATGATGAAAATACGTCATTTGGTTTGATATTTGAACCATTTGATAACCTGACATTCACCTTCGATAGCTGGAAAATTAAACAAAAAGATCTCGTGGGTATTTTACCAGGGTCATCACATTTACTTTATGATTCATTGTTAAGAAGTGAAGGTTCAAATAATAACTCAGTCATTCGTGATGCTAATACCAATGAAGTAATTCAAATCAATAATGACTATCTGAATTTAGGCGTGAGAAACATTGAAGGTGTAGATTTTAGTTTAATTTATGATTTTGAAACAAGCTTTGGTGATTGGGAGTTTACAGTTAATGCCGCAAAACTGAATAAGTTTGAGCAAGAAGCCGATTCAATATCTGCAAAACTTATTGCTGCGCAAGAAGCGGGGAACTCTGCTGTTCCTGCTGATAGAACAGTCGCTGGCGCTGGTGATTTAATTAAACAAAATGGTCGACCTGAATGGCGTGCTAGGGTTTCACTTGATTGGGATTATAATCAATGGGGTGCAGGAATTAACGCTAACTACGTCAGTGAAGTGATTGATACCAGTACTACTGCAACGGTTAATGACGAAGTGGTTATGTTACCCGTTGATAGTTTTACTAAAGTGAATATGTATGCGGACTATCGCTTTTCCGATGATAGTGTATTAGACGGTACAAAGATTCGCTTTGGTGTACGTAATATTGGTGATAAAGAGCCGCCACTTGCCGATGAATTAGCACATGGCTATTTTGGTGCGTTACATTCGAATCGTGGTCGTTACTTCTACATGAGTGTAAAAAAAGACTTTTAATTCATAACACGTAGTTTCAATAATATAATATGGTTCGGCTTTTATAAAATAGTCGAGCCATTTTCTCACATTTATACTGATTTTTAAGATGTTATAATGAAAAAACAACTACTTATTTGCACATGGTTATTTTCAATTGTTTTATTGGTGTCATGCGCTGAAACAACAATCAATGAGAGTAATAATGCGCAAGCATGTAATGCTGGCGCTGTAAGGTTAATAGCAGACTTCGAAGCAAGCCGCATGGATGAGTGTATTAACCAAGGAAACAATACCTTTGTTATTACCATCAAACCTGAAAACACGCCAATTAATTCAAGCCCTTGGTATGCGTTTAAAATTGTGGCTGATCAGCCAACACAAGTAAAAGTTACTATTCAAATATCCGGAAACAGGTTTAATCGTTATTTGCCTAAAATTAGCCACGATATGACTACATGGCGCACCCATACCCACAGAGTTCGCGGTAAGCGACTAGAATTCAATGTCGATGCATCGTCGAAAGTAATTTATATAGCGGCTCAAGAAGTCATTGATAATCAATACTATGTTGATTGGGCTAAAAAATTACAGTTGAGCAGTGCTGTTAAACAAAGTGTATTGGGACAATCACTACAAGGTCGTCCTATTTATAAAATCGAAAGCCATGGTAACAGCAAAGAATGGGTGGTGATTTTAGGCCGTTTGCATCCACCAGAAATAACTGGTGCTTTAGCGCTATTCCCTTTTGTTGAAACTTTATTAGCGAATAACTCATATGCTGACAGTTTTCGTCAAAAATATAACCTGCTTATTATTCCAAATTTAAATCCAGACGGAGTTGCCATGGGCAACTGGCGTCACAATGCGAATGGCGTTGATTTAAACCGTGATTGGATCACATTCAAACAACCGGAAACTCAGCAAGTGCATCAATACTTGCAAGACCTCGTTGCTGAAGGGCAAAAGATAAAATTTGCTGTTGATTTTCATTCTACACAGCAGGATGTTTTTTATACTATGCCGGTTAATTACGAAGTTGAAGATCGCTATTTTGTTAAACATTGGCTTGGTAGTTTAGATAAAACCATGCCAAATTTTGAGGTGGTTCAAAAGCCAGGTAATCGACCTAACAATGGTGTTTCAAAGCAATATTTTTCTGATAATTATCAAGTGCATGCCATCACTTACGAAATGGGTGATGAAACAAATCGTGATACTATAAAAATAATTGCCAATAATGCTGCTGTAACATTAATGCAAACAATGATGTCAGGTGCTGATCATAATAAAGAGTAATATTATTCATGCGTAATTTTAAGGATGCTTTTTTTATAAGCTTAATTGTTTCTGGCCTGTCAACACTGAGCGCTTGTTCTGAGCACCAGCCGATAGTAGAAGAAAAAACACCCATATCAGTTGATACTTTAATTGCTAACGGTACTGTGTACAACGGTATTGATACTAAACCGCAAGCGTTAGATATAAGTATATGCGGCAGTGAAATATGTGGAGTCTCCCTCAGAGGGCAGCACGATATACAGGCTATAAAAATTATTGATGCCAGTGGTAAAATTGTTAGCCCAGGTTTTATTGATCCTCACACGCATACTCTAGAAGAGTTAGACAGCAAAGATAAAAACAGTAATTTAAATTATCTTACACAAGGTGTTACAACGGTTGTGAATGGTAACGACGGTGAAGGCCCCGTCGATATTGCACAAACAGCAATAAGATTAGAAACAAACGGGATTGGTACAAACGTCGCATTACTGGTTGGCCATGGGAGCGTGCGTGAACAGGTCATGGGGCGCGCACAACGGTTTGCTACTGCTAATGAGTTGGCACAAATGTCGCAGTTATTAACCCAAGCAATGAAAGAAGGTGCTCTAGGTTTATCGACCGGCTTATATTATGTACCGGGCAGTTTTGCCAATACCGAAGAAGTAGTCACGTTAGCTAAAGTTGCGAGTAAGTATAATGGTATTTATGACACGCATTTACGTGATGAAAGCACTTTTAACATTGGTTTCATTGCTGCTTTAGACGAAGCAATCAATATTGCCGATACTGCTAATATTCATTTACATCTTGCACATATCAAAGCATTAGGTGTTGATGTTTGGGGGCAAAGTAGTGTCGCTATTGAAAAAATAGCACAAGCACAAGCACAGGGCACGAGTATTTCTGCCGACCAATACCCGTGGCTTGCCTCTGGCACTAAACTACGCAGTGCCGTTATGCCAAAATGGGCAATGGCAGATTCACAACAAGCGTTTCATCAGCGCTTAAATGATACGAATTTAACTGAAAAGTTAAGAGCTGAAATAGAAGAAAATATTCGTCGCCGTGGTGGACCAAAATCACTTTTAATTACAGCATTCAAAATACCTGACTTGGTTGGACTAAACCTGGCTGAAGTAGCTAAAATTCGGCAACAAGATGCTGTTACGACAGCAATAGAGCTTGTTCAAGAAGGTGAAGTACGTGTGGCATCATTTAATATGTCACCTGCAGATGTCGAAGCTTTTATGGTGCAACCATGGGTAGTAACATCATCAGACGGTACCAATGGCCATCCACGCAAATTTGCTAGCTTCCCTCAAAAATATCAGCAATACGTTGTTAATAAAGGTCTATTAACGCTGGGAGAGTTCATCAATAAAAGTGCTGGGCAAACCGCAAATATATTGGGTTTGAAAAAACGAGGGCAACTTACTGAGGGCTATAAAGCAGATATTATTATTTTTGATGCTGAAAGCTTTTCACCAAACGCTGACTTTTCTACTTGGAATAAATATTCATCTGGTATTGAACAAGTGTGGCTTAATGGTCAATACGTGATTAAAGATGGCAAATATCAAAATAAACTTGCAGGTAAGTTTGTACATCGATTAAAACTGAATGAGTAGTTCAATTAATCAAACCAAGAAGTAATATTAAAAAAAAATGTGATATCTCTATTGTCCCTCAGTAATACTCATAATTTAGTTATACCCTAAAATATAATGTGATGTCTCCTCATCAATTTGATTTTCAACAAATTTAACTGAGTTTAATGAGTTGTTATCATTTTTTAATATGGTCGTATTTAAAGTAATATAGTTGAAGTTCTCATCTAATATCACACCTTCTTCTTGAGCATGGGTAATGTTCATAAATATTTCTAAAATAGTTAATTGATAGTTGTATCTTCTATGATTTTACTTTTAATGGATATTCACAAATTGTTTGTGCTCTATAGACAATAGCTATGTGAGTTTTCTATATTAATCAATCTATCGAAAAGTAAGGCCATCAGATTAACTCACTTAATTAACAACCAAAGCCCTAAGATAAGTAACAAATAATTCATGACCTTTTCAAATAATTTTTTATCTAGACTTTTATTAATTTTAATACCTAACCAATTACCTACCAATGCCAAAGGGAAAAAGGCAATCGCAGTTAAAACTGTTTCAATCGTTAATAACCCTAATGACAAAACACCCATGAGTTTTATGATATTCATCACGGCGAAAAAAGCGGCAGCTGTTGCAACAAACTTTGTCCGAGGTAAACCTATTGCTGTAAAGTAGATAATTAATGGTGGTCCACCAGCATGCACCAAAGTACTCGTGATCCCTGAACTTGCTGACATAAAATAAGCACCGATACGATTATGTATAAGGTTTAGGTGTAACTGCTTAAAGAGAATATTTTTAAACGCAAATGTTATACAGATACAGGCAATTATAGTTTTTAGATACCCTGAATTTATATGATCCATCAATAAATTGGCAATGACTATACCCATGATTGCACCCGGTATAAGTGAGGCCAACAATTTCATATCCCACTTTTTCCAAAAGCTTTTTATGCTCATTGCATCTGCAATGATCAGCAAAGGCAACATCAATGTAATAGCTTCAATAGCCGTAAACTTAAACATTAATAATGGCACAGCAAACACGCCTAATGCGCCTGCAAAAGCTGACTTTGATATTCCAATAAGTAAAACAACCAAAGCAATGACAAGAGCTGCTGATAATTCGATGATTTCTTTACCTAGTTTTATACTTTATCGAGAGGAATTAAAAACGTCTTAACTTTGCTGTTTATCAGACAGAGTTAAGACGTTTTAGTACGCTCACATCAATGTATGAGTGTAATAGAATAGCATTACAGATTATTTATTCCACTGTAACACTTTTGGCCAAATTGCGAGGTTGATCTACATCAGTACCTTTTATAATTGCCACATAATAAGATAATAATTGCAGTGGTAATGTGTAAACAATGGGAGCGATTAAATCATCACAATGTGGCACGTTGATTACTTTCATGGTGTCATCGCTTTCAAATTTGGCGTCAGCATCAGCAAATACATACATTAAACCACCACGAGCACGAACTTCTTCTACGTTTGATTTTAATTTTTCAATTAAGTCATTTTGTGGGGCAACAACAATAACTGGCATTTCAGCATCTATAAGTGCTAATGGGCCATGTTTTAACTCACCAGCAGCATAAGCTTCTGCATGAATGTATGAAATTTCTTTTAACTTAAGTGCACCTTCCATTGCGATTGGGTATTGATCACCACGGCCTAAAAATAACGCATGATGTTTATCAGCAAAGTCTTCTGCTAACTCTTCAATAGAACTTGCCAATGCGAGTACTTCGTCAAGTTTGTTTGGTAAGGTCAAGAGTGATTGTGCAATATCTTTTTGCAATGCTTCACTCATGCCATTATGTTGGCCAATAGCGAGTGTCATCATTAACAAGCCAACCAGTTGAGTTGTAAACGCTTTAGTTGAAGCAACACCAATTTCTGCGCCGGCTTTGGTCATAAAGGCTAAATCAGACTCACGGACTAATGATGAGCCTGTAACGTTACAAATAGTTAAACTTGCTTTATATCCTAGTTCTTTTGCTAAGCGCAAAGCCGCTAATGTATCGGCCGTTTCACCCGATTGTGAAATGGTTACAATCATCGCATTTTTAGGTACGTGCGATTTTCTATATCTAAATTCACTAGCGATTTCAATATTACAAGAAACTCCAGCTAAAGATTCTAACCAATAACGAGCTACCATTCCTGAGTGATAACTGGTACCACAGGCAATAATTTGCACATGTTCAATTTCTTTAAAAATAGCATCAGCGCCATTACCAAAAGTGTTTTCATCAAGTTTATTACCGATCAAACGCCCTTCAAGAGTGTTACGAATTGCGGTTGGTTGCTCATACGTTTCTTTTAACATGTAGTGACGATATTCACCTTTATCACCACTGTCTTGCGCAACTTCACGTTCTTTCGCTTCACGTTCTACAGGATTACCATCAATATCGAAAATATTCACTTCAAAGCGACTAATTTCAGCCACATCGCCTTCTTCTAAGAAAGAAAACTTACGTGTAACAGGTAATAGCGCCATCATATCTGAAGCAATAAAGTTCTCACCTACACCGTAACCTATCACTAATGGGCTGCCTGAACGAGCGACAACAATACGGTTTTTATCATTGCTATCCATCACTACAGTGCCATATGCACCATCAAGTTGAACCGCTGTTTTTTGCACGGCACTCACTAATGAATCTGCCGTTTTTAATTCATGGTGAACTAAATGAGCGATAACTTCTGTGTCTGTTTCTGAAGCAAAAACATAACCCAATGATTGTAGCTTTTCTCTTAACGCTTTATGATTTTCAATAATACCGTTATGAACCACAGCAATGTTGTCACTTGATACGTGCGGGTGAGCATTCATCTCACTTGGTGAACCATGAGTCGCCCAACGAGTATGCGCAATTCCTGTCCCGCCACTTAAAGGTTGAGCAGTTAGCGCATCGGCAAGTTCTTGAACTTTACCTAAACGGCGAGATCGCTTTAATTGTTTATCATTATCAATGATAGCTACACCAGCAGAATCATAACCTCGGTATTCCAGACGCTTAAGTCCTTCAACTAAAATATCTGCTACATCACGTTGTGCTACTGCGCCGACGATCCCACACATACTTTTATCCTTTTATTTGTTACTTATTATTTAGCACAAATTAAATTTATGCCTTGTTTTATGAGTTTATTTCTTACATCTAACGATAAGTCATCATCAGTAATGAGAGTGTGTACTTGTTGCCAAGGAATTTCTAAATTAGGTATTTTACGATTAATTTTTTCAGACTCTATCATTACAATCACTTCGCGTGATACTTCAGCCATTACTTGGCTTAAACCTAGTAGTTCATTGAATGTAGTAGTACCGCGCTCAATATCAATACCATCAGCACCAATGAATAACTGATCAAAATCATAAGAACGCAAAACACTTTCAGCAACTTTTCCTTGAAAAGACTCTGAAAGGGGATCCCATGTACCACCGGTCATCAATAAGGTTGGTTCGTTTTCTAGAGCGTGAATATCTGAGGCTATTGAAAGTGAATTAGTCATCACAACTAACCCTGACTTTTTACCTAATTCTTTAACTAAAGCGGATGTTGTGCTACCGCTATCTAAAATTATGCGATTATGATCACGAATGAGAGTGGCTGCTTTTTCAGCAATACTAATCTTTCGTTTTGAAAGTTTCTCACATTTTGGCTCAATTAACTCTCTTGGTAATGAAACAGCACCACCGTAACGACGAAGTAACAAACCACTATTTTCAAGGGCTGCTAAATCTTTTCTGATCGTTACTTCCGACGTATCAAACTTCTTAGAAAGTTGATCAACACTCACTTCGCCTAAGCTATTAAGTTCGGTAATAATAATATGCCGACGTTGTTTAGTATTTCTTTTTGACATAAGTTTCGATTAACCACTTAAATTTCAAACCGAAAGTTATTATATGGTTAATTAAGAATTTTACAATAAATTATTTATACTAAAATCGCGATTTTTATGAGGTTAACTATCTTATAATTGAATAATAAAATAAATGATAAAACCATAAAGATAAGTACAAAGGGAGATTTAACGTCTATGTATGATGTAGCAGCGCAACCTATATATAATGAATATAAAAAAAGCGCCTTTAGGCGCTTTAACTCTATCATTAGTTTGTATATGAATTTATATTGCAATGAATATAAATTAATCAATAATCTGCTTTATCATTTATTTTTTAGTTGGTCGTTTCCAACCAGAAACATTTCGCTGTTTAGCACGTGCTACTGCTAACTGCTCTTTTTCTATTTCTTTAGTGATAACGGAACCTGCGGCAACCGTTGCTCCTGAAGATACAAATACAGGAGCGACTAAAGAACTATTTGATCCAATAAAGGCATTGTCATCAATCGTTGTATGAGATTTATTGGCACCATCATAATTACAGGTAATTGTTCCAGCACCAATATTTACATTTTTCCCAACGGTAGTATCCCCTAGATATGTTAAATGACCTGATTTACTACCACTGCCTAGTGTTGTTTTCTTCATTTCAACAAAATTGCCTACATGAGAATTTTCATTCATTACACTATCAGGACGAATTCGAGCAAACGGGCCAACAGAGCAATCATCACCAATTACAGCACCTTCAATAATAGTATTAGGTTTTATCTCTGTATTTTCACCAACAGAGCAATCTTTTAAAATACAATTTGCACCGACCTTTACACCATGAGCAAGTACAACTTCACCTTCAAAAATACAATTAATATCAATTTGTACTTCTTGCCCCACCATCATTTTTCCACGGATATCAATTCTATTAGGATCTCGTAAACTAGCGCCAGCAATCATTAATGCTTCGGCTTTCCTTAATTGATAAGCACGCTCTAAAGCAGCAAGTTGTACACGGTTATTCGCCCCTTCAACTTCAATTTCTGTTTCAGGGTGAGCTGTGGCAATTACTTTACCTTCGCTATGGCAAGCAGCAATAATATCCGTTAAGTAATATTCCCCTTGTGCATTATTATTAGATAAGTTTCCTAACCAACGCTTTAAGTCTTGTCCATTCGACAAAAGAATACCCGTATTACATTCAGTTATTTTTAGCTGTTCTTCATCAGCATCTTTTTGTTCAACAATGCCAACAACAGTATTATTTTCTCTAACAATACGCCCATAACCTGTTGGATTCGATAATTTTACTGTCAATAAAGACATACCATTTTCAGGTTTTACCTCAATGAGTTCTTCTAGTGTTGAAACCTTGGTTAAAGGCACATCACCATAAAGCACTAAAACATCCTCATCATCTTTTAAATGTGGTGATGCCATATCAACTGCATGACCAGTGCCTAATTGTTCTTTTTGTTCAACAAACGTTAAATCATCACCATCAATTTCAGCTTTTAATACATCACCGCCAAACCCATATACTACATAAATATTTTCAGCTTTTAAGTGACGAGCTGCATCAATTACATGACTCACCATAGGCTTATCAGCAATGGGATGTAATACTTTTGGCAAAGATGAATGCATACGAGTACCTTTACCCGCAGCAAGAATGACAACTGATAGTGACATAAAAATTCCGTGTTCTGATTGAGGTGTAATGATTATTGTAACCTTGTTATTTACTTCTGGGCTAGTTTAAATATTACATCCTGTTATTAATGTTGATGATCATTAGCTAGTTGATTCCCTTGTGCATCGTAAAAAACACTGCCCGCATGGTCAATAAAGCCTAACCGTATCATTTTTCTTAAAAACGGATCTGATTCATTATCACCAATGTCTGCGTAATCAGTCATTTGATAATGCTCTATTTTGTTAAATGTATTTTCTATGTCATCTTTTGAAAAGGTGGTTTTATTTAATTGCCAAACCGTTAATGTTTCTTTTTCGATATATATAATCTTTTGTGCAAGTTGCAACTCTGGCTTCCACCAAAGCTCTATCGATTGCTCTTTGCTTGCAAATTTATAATGTTCAATTCGATCACAATGTTTACCTTTAGTTGATATTAATGTCATTTTAGATAGTTGATCTTCAGAAACTAATTGATATTTCAATTGCCATTTAGTTTTTGTTAAAGCTTTGGGTTCAAACTCAATACCTTTTTGATAATGATCAAAATAGCTTACTTTGCGAATACTATTATTTTTTAAGGTGTGCCACTTGTTCGTGGTTTGTTTCGATGGGTTGATGTGTAAAATATCATGGCCTTTTCGCCACAGCTCAAATTTACCTTTTTTTTGTTTAGTTTTATGATTCATATGTGAGGTTTCAATTAAGTAAATTGCGCCTAATTGCTCACTTTGTTTTGTACATTGTTCACTGGCATAGTTTTTAAAGCTTATTAACTGGCTAGCCATAAAACAAAAAAGAATGACAAAATTTTTCATTAATTTTTCCCATAAAAATAGGGAAACATAGTTCCCCTATCAAATTATATTACAACATTAGTTCATTGAGTTTTCATTACTCAAATCTGCGGCAAAGTCCATGATATGAAATATTAAGCTTTGCTCATTAGTGCCTGTCACAAGTTGCGCTCCTGGACCCATAGCATAAACGGCAACATCCTCACCTGCATGAGTTTCAGAGGATAAAGGTACTAATGCTTCTTGATGAAATCCTGGCGTATGTGTTTCAACGTTTGTTAAATCTACACGCCCAGTAACAGCTGCTTCCATATAAGAAGCATCAGCATTCGTTTCATCACCTAAGTCTCGGTAACCTAAACCATTGGTATAGCCTAACGTGGTATAAGGCATGCCATCGCTTGCTAACGAAGGTTCATCAGCACCAATACCAACAACTTTACCTAAAATCGGGTTACCTCGTTTAGGGTAGCCAGCAATGGTAAATACATGACTATGATCAGCAGTTACTATAATCAACGTATCTTCATCATTTGTCGCATCCACTCCAGCTTGCACGGCTTTTGAAAACTCAATTGCATCATTTAGTGCGTTGAAGGCATTACCGGCATGGTGAGCATGATCTATTCGTCCAGACTCTATTGATAAAAAGAAACCTTTTTCGTTATTATCAAGTAAATCAATGGCTTTTGTTGTCATTTCAGCCAAGCTCGGTTCCCCAGCAATATCGTTACCGCGATCCGCTTCATATTGCATATGTGATTCATTAAATAAACCAAACAGTTGAGTAGTATTATTAGTATCGATACTATCAAACCCTGTTTTGTCCATAATGTACGAACCTTGAGGATATTTTCCTTGCCATTCTGTCACTAAGTTACGATTATCGGTGCGATCACCTTCCACTGAACTCATTGCATCAGCACTATTGTATGATGCATCTTTTGGTAAAAAGTGACGTCGACCTCCTCCCATAACCACTTCAATGCCATCAACATTAATGCCTGTATAGCGAGCTTCTAAATTCGCTTCAAAATTAACTAATTGAGAAGCTATATCTTCACAACCACCATCAATAGCAGATTGTGGCATATCAGAAAAATCTTCCCAATTTCGATTAGCCGACTTTGCATAAGTAGCTGCTGGTGTTGCATGTGTTATCCGTGCTGTTGAAATAATACCCGTTGATTTACCTGCAATTTCGGCTAATTCTAATGCAGTTATCATTTCATTTCCCGCTACAGTAGAACAGTCGCCATAAGCAATATCTTCATCTACACCAATCACGCCAACATCTGTTTTGATACCAGACATCATTGCTGTCATTGTACCTGCAGAATCTGGTGTTTGAGCATCAACATTATAGGTTTTTGCAAAGCCCGAGAAAGGAAATCTATCAAAGCTTAATTGGTTTTCTTCGCCCATTAATTCTTTACTTTGCCCATCTAAAATACGAGCAGCTGTTACTGTAGAAACGCTCATACCATCGCCAACAAAAAGAATCACGTTTTTTGCTTTCCCCCTAAGGGTTTTTAACTCGGCTTGTGTTTTAACGAAAGCAACTTTAGTAGTAGATGAAGTAGCATTAGCCTGCTCGCTTACCTCTTGCCAAATTGCTTCAGCTGCAGCTATTTCTGAAGCGCCAGCAACAAACCACGAGTTATAACTATTTGTTGCTATATCTGCTGAGCCTACTTTTTTAATAGTTGGTGCACACACAAATTGGCTTTCACTAAATTCACTGTCTTCTAAAACGCCATTGCTATTTATATCGATGCCTGAATCAATTCTAACGCCATTGTTTAAACAATTATCATCACCCACGAGTAATTCTGTTTGCTTAACTAAACTCGTTAAACCATTCACACCATTACTTCCATTTGTGCCGTTTACGCCATCTTTTCCGTTATCACCATCACCACATGCACTTAGGGCTAATGTTAATGAAGCTGTGATTGCTCAAATAATATATTTTTTCATAAGTTTATATCCTTAATTTCTAGTTGATGACATTTAGTCAACTAGGCCTAGTGCACGATTAATTAAATGGAAAATGACACTTTGCTCTACTGTGCCCTGAATAAGATGTGCGCTTGGCCCCACCGCATGTACAGAAATATCTTCACCGGCATGTGTTTCTGATCCCAATGGAACGGTTGTTTCTTGATGGAATCCTGAAGCTGTTGTATCGACAGAAGTTAAATCAATACGTCCAGCCATTGCTCCTTCACTATATGTAGCGTCAGCATTCGTTTCATTACCTAAGTCTCGATAACCTAAACCATTGGCATAACCAACGGTGGTATATGGCATACCATCTTTTGCTAATGAAGGTTCTTCTGATCTAACGCCAACCACTTTGCCTAAAATTGGATTACCACGTTTAGGGTAACCCGCAATAGTAAATACATGGCTATGGTCAGCCGTAACAATGATTAATGTTTCTTCTTCATTTGTTGCCTCCACTGCAGTTTTAACTGCTTTAGCAAGTTCGATGGTATCTGTTAAGGCATTACTTGCGTTTCCAGCGTGATGGGCATGATCGATACGACCCGATTCTACTGTTAAGAAAAATCCTTTTTCGTTATTATCAAGCACATTAATCGCTTTAGCTGTCATCTCTGCTAAGCTTGGTTCCCCAGCAATATCATTCATTCGATCCACTTCATATTGCATATGAGATTCATTAAACAAACCAAATAGTTGTGTTGTCGTTTCAGCATCAATAGCTTCAAAACTGCTCTATCCATAACATAACTTCCTTGAGGGTATTTTTCTTGCCATTCAGTCACCAAGTTACGGCTATCAGTTCTGTCACCTTCCACTGCGCTTACCGCATCTGCGCTATTAAATGCTGCATCTTTCGGTAAGAAATGACGTCGACCACCACCCATTACAACTTCAATGCCATCAAAATCTACACCTAAAAAGCGTTTTTCTAAATTCTTTTCAAAGTTAATCAGTTGAGAGGCAATATCTTCACACTTTTCACGTTCTGGGTTTTCTGCAATATTCATATCAGATATATCTTCCCAGTTACGATCAGCCGATTTTGCATAGGCTGCTGCTGGCGTTGCATGTGTAATTCGGGCTGTTGAAATAATACCGGTTGAAATGCCTTTGATTTCAGCCAATTCAACAGCTGTAACAACTTCATTTCCTTTTGTTGTCGCGCAGTTACCACGAACAACCTCTTCATTCACACCAAGCACACCTGCGTCGCTTTTTAAACCTGACATAATTGCTGTCATCGTTCCTGCTGAGTCTGGTGTTTGCGCATCAACATTATAAGTTTTAACTAATGCTGAATATGGAAACTGTTCAAAGCTTAAGTAACCCTCTTCGCCCATTTCACCATTTAATTGACCAGCTAAAATTCTCGCAGCGGTTAATGTTGAAACCCCCATTCCATCACCTACAAATAAAATGACATTTTTGCTTTTATTGATCGTTGTTGTGCAAGTTTTTCTATTATTTTATCTTGGCCCTGTTGATACCAAGTATTAGAAGTTTGAGAAGTAGGTACCGTTTGGGCTAAAGCGCCAGACGATATTAAACTGGCCATAACCAGCGATAATCCTTGTTTAATCATCTATATTTGCTCCAAGTTCAATTTATTAAATTAAGAAAACTGAACTAAAGTAAACAATAACTATTAAACTTGGGTTACATTAAAGTTACTATCATTTGACGGTTATGTGATGGAATTAAGACAGAATTTTTTAATTAATTATAGAAACAAAAAAACGACCTTTACCGAAGTAAAAAGTCGTTTTTTAAATCACTAAAACTTAAGTAAGTATTAGAATGGTTTTTATTTTTTACTTGTTGCTTGAATAACACGTAATTGAGCTACTGCTCGTGCTAGTTCAGCTGCAGCTTCAGCGTAATTAACATCACCACCATGAGCATTCAAATGCTCTTCGGCACGTTTCTTAGCTGCTTCAGCGGCTTGTTCATCCAAGTCTGCTACTCGCGTAGCAACATCTGCAAGTACGGTAACATTATTTGGTTGAACTTCTAGCGTACCACCAGATAGGTAAATGATTTCTTCTTCACCACCTTTTTTGACAATACGAACCATTCCAGGTTTTAGTGAGGTCAGTAAAGGTGCATGACCTGGCATAATGCCTAGCTCACCTTCACTACCTGTGATCTGTAATGATTCAACGCTTCCAGAAAATAACTCACCTTCAGCACTTACCACATTCAGATTTACAGAAATACCTGTCATTGTGACCTCCTAAATTGGCGGTTAATATATTTTAGACATATAGCCTAAAAGATTAACCGCCAGCCTTCATTACATGTTTTTAGCTTTTTCAGCTGCTTCTTCAATAGAACCAACCATGTAGAAAGCTTGCTCTGGTAAGTCATCAAATTCACCAGCAAGGATACCTTTAAAGCCACTAATAGTGTCTTTAAGTGATACATACTTACCAGGTGAACCTGTGAATACTTCAGCAACGAAGAACGGTTGAGATAAGAAACGTTGGATCTTACGTGCGCGAGATACTGTTTGCTTATCTTCTTCAGACAATTCATCCATACCTAAAATAGCGATGATATCTTTAAGTTCTTTGTAACGTTGTAATGTTGATTGAACACCACGAGCCGTTTCATAATGCTCAGCACCAACAACTAATGGATCTAATTGACGAGAAGTAGAGTCAAGTGGATCAATTGCTGGGTAGATACCTTGTGATGCAATATCACGAGATAGTACAACTGTTGCATCTAAGTGAGCAAAGGTAGTTGCTGGAGATGGATCGGTTAAATCATCCGCAGGTACATATACCGCTTGGATTGAAGTGATTGAACCTTTCTTCGTTGACGTAATACGCTCTTGAAGAACACCCATTTCTTCAGCAAGAGTTGGTTGATAACCAACCGCTGATGGCATACGACCTAATAATGCAGATACTTCTGTACCCGCAAGTGTATAACGGTAGATGTTATCTACGAAAAATAATACGTCACGACCTTCGTCACGGAATTTCTCAGCCATAGTCAAACCAGTCATCGCAACACGAAGACGGTTTCCTGGAGGCTCGTTCATTTGGCCGTAAACTAACGATACTTTATCAAGTACGTTAGAGTCGTTCATTTCATGGTAAAAATCGTTACCTTCACGAGTACGCTCACCTACACCAGCAAATACTGAGTAGCCGCTATGCTCAATCGCGATGTTACGAATAAGTTCCATCATGTTAACGGTTTTACCAACACCAGCACCACCGAATAAACCAACTTTACCACCCTTAGCGAATGGACATACTAAATCGATTACTTTGATACCAGTTTCAAGAAGCTCGTTAGACATCGCTTGCTCAGCATACGCTGGAGCTTCACGGTGAATTGACCATCTTTCTTCTTCGCCGATTGGGCCAGCTTCATCGATAGGCTCACCCAATACGTTCATGATTCTACCCAAAGTTGCAGTACCAACTGGAACTTGGATGTTATCACCTGTGTTTACTACAGTAAGACCACGACGCAAACCGTCAGATGAACCCATAGCGATGGTACGAACTACACCACCACCTAACTGCTGTTGTACTTCTAGTACTAAGCCTGAAAGGTCACCTTCTGTTACATTTAACGCGTCATATACCTTAGGTACAGCATCATGTGGGAATTCTACATCCACAACTGCGCCAATGATTTGGACGACTTTACCTGTACTCATGTTTAATCCTCTAATCTTTTGCTCTTATTTACTAATAAATCAAGAACCTTTGCTTATACCGCTGCTGCACCTGCACAAATTTCACCCAACTCTTGAGTAATACTTGCTTGACGCGCTTTGTTGTATACCAATTGTAAATCGTCGATTAAATCACCTGCATTATCGGTTGCAGCTTTCATTGCAACCATACGAGCAGCTTGCTCACATGCTAGATTTTCAACAACACCTTGGTATACCTGTGATTCTGTATAACGAACTAATAACTCATCAAGTAATACTTGTGCGTCTGGTTCATATATATAATCCCAACGGTGCTTATTTTCGTCATTATCTGACTTAGGCAAAGGTAAAAGTTGGTCGATTGTTGGTTTTTGCGTCATCGTGTTTACAAACTTGTTATAAACCAAAAACAGCTTATCAATATTGCCATTATCATAGGCATCCAGCATCACTTTAACACTACCAATTAGGTCTGATACTGAAGGACTATCTCCTAAACCTGAAATCTGTGATGAAACTTTTGCACCCATGTTGTTAAAGAATGATGTAGCTTTTGAGCCAACAACACCAAATTCAACTTGAGCACCAGATGCTTGCCATTTAGCAGCATCTTTAAGTATCTGTTTAAACAAATTAATGTTTAAACCACCACATAATCCACGGTCTGTAGAGACGACAATATAGCCAACGCGCTTAACTTCACGCTCTTCCATATATGGATGGCGATATTCTAAGTTACCTAGCGCGACGTTACCGATCACACTTCGCATATTTTCAGCGTATGGACGAGACGCAGCCATTGCATCTTGCGCTCTGCGCATTTTTGAGGCTGCAACCATTTCCATCGCGCTGGTGATCTTCTGTGTATTTTGTACACTTCCAATCTTCGATTTTATCTCTTTAGCGCCGGACATGACTATTCTCCCCGAAAAGGTTAACTAATTACCAAGTTTGAGTAGCTTTAAAAGCTTCAATAGCTTTAGCTAAACCAGACTCGATATCTTTGTTATAGTCACCCTTTTCGTTGATAGTAGCCATCAACTCAGCGTGATCATTGTTTACATATGAACGTAATGCATCTTCGAAATCAACAACTTTCGTAATTTCAACATCGTTCAAGTAGCCTTTTTCAGCAGCAAATAATGATACGGCTGTTTCAGCGATAGACAATGGGCTGTATTGTTTTTGCTTCATCAATTCAGTTACGCGTTGACCATGCTCTAATTGAGCACGAGTTGCGTCATCTAAATCTGATGCAAATTGAGCAAAAGCTGCAAGCTCAGCATATTGTGCTAATGCTAAACGGATACCACCACCAAGTTTCTTGATGATTTTAGTTTGTGCAGCACCACCAACACGAGATACAGAAATACCAGCGTTAACCGCAGGACGAATACCTGAGTTAAATAAGTTAGATTCTAAGAAAATCTGACCATCGGTAATTGAAATTACGTTAGTTGGTACAAATGCAGATACATCACCCGCTTGTGTTTCAATAATAGGTAAAGCAGTTAAAGAACCTGTTTTGCCTTTAACTTCACCGTTAGTGAAACGCTCAACGTATGCTTCGTTTACACGAGCAGCACGTTCTAATAAACGCGAGTGAAGATAGAAAACGTCACCTGGGTAGGCTTCACGGCCTGGCGGACGACGTAAAAGTAACGATATTTGACGATAAGCAACTGCTTGCTTAGATAAGTCATCATATACGATTAGTGCATCTTCACCGCGGTCACGGAAGTATTCACCCATAGTACAACCAGAATAAGCTGATAAGTACTGTAATGCAGCTGCCTCAGAAGCTGAAGCAACAACAACGATAGTGTTATCTAACGCGCCATGCTCTTCTAAAGAACGAACTAAGTTCGCAACAGTAGAAGCTTTCTGACCAATTGCTACATATACACACTTAATACCAGTATTTTTCTGGTTAATAATTGCGTCTAAAGCGATCGCTGATTTACCAATTTGACGGTCACCAATGATAAGTTCACGTTGACCACGACCAATTGGAATCATTGCATCAATTGATTTGATACCAGTTTGTACTGGCTCATCAACTGATTTACGTTCGATAACACCTGGTGCTACAACTTCAACAGGAGCAAAACCATCGTTTTCGATTGGTCCTTTTCCATCAATTGGCTCACCTAATGTATTTACAACACGGCCTAATAAACCACGTCCTACTGGTACTTCTAAAATACGACCAGTACCTTTAACTTTTACGCCTTCAGCTAGGTCTTCATATGGACCCATAACTACCGCACCTACCGAATCACGGTCTAGGTTTAACGCTATAGCGAAGCGGCTGTCAGGAAGTTCAATCATCTCACCTTGCATTACATCAGCAAGGCCATTGATACGAATGATACCGTCTGTTACAGACACGATAGTGCCTTCGTTACGAGCTTCACTAACTACGTCAAACTTTTCAATACGATCTTTGATAAGTTCGGCGATTTCAGTGGAATTCAGTTGCATACTCTATTCCCCGTTAAGATTGTATTGTTGTTGCTAAGCGATTCAATTTACCTTGTATTGAACCATCTATTACCATATCGCCTGCTTTGATAATCAAACCAGATACGATGCTTACATCAACATTACAATTGAGCTTTACTTTACGATCCAAACGCTTTTCAAGCGCGGTACTAATGCTAACTTCTTGTTCTGATGTTAATTCAACAGCAGAAGTTACATCTACAGATATTTCTTTGATAAATTCAGCTTTCAATTTACTAAATTGTTCAGAAATTTCTGGTAGTACCAATAAACGTCCGTTTTCAGCCATCACTTTAATAAAGTTCTGACCGTTGCTATCGACTTGTTCGCCACAAATTTTCAAAAAGAAATCTTGGGCTTCTTCAAATGACACATTTCCTGAAAGGAATGTAATCACTGTTTCATTTTTCGAAACTTCAGCAGCGAATACTAGCATCTCATGCCAAGTATCAATTGCTTTCGCTTCGACAGCAAAATCGAACGCTGCTTTAGCATAGGGACGAGCGACGGTTGTCAATTCAGACATAGCTCTATCCCTCTTAAAGTTCAGCTACAAGTTTATCTAAAATGTCGCTATGTTCTGCGGCATCAATTGAACGTTCGAGAATTTTCTCGGCACCAGCTACAGCAAGAATTGCAACTTGTTTGCGTAATTCATCTTTCACTTGGTTACGTTCTGATTCTATTTCTGTATGGCCAGACGCGATAATTTTATCGCGCTCGACAATAGCTTTCTCAGCAGCTTCTTCAATCATTTGAGCTTCGCGTTTCTTCGCAGCTTCAACGATTTCAGCAGCTTGTGCTTTAGCTTCTTTTAATTGTGCAGTTGCTTTACCTTGAGCAAGCTCAAGTTCTTTAGCAGCACGATCTGAAGCAGCAAGGCCATCAGCAATAGTTTTCTGGCGAGCTTCAATTGCAGCGTTTAACGGCGGCCATACATATTTCATACAAAATAGTACGAATACCGTAAATGCAATTAATTCACCGATAAGAGTGGCGTTTAAATTCACAACCGCTCCTCCTTAAATAGTAAGCTGTACAAAAAAATTAAAGTACGAACAACAATACCATTGCAATACCAACACCAATCATTGCAACAGCATCGATAAGACCAGCAAGGATAAACATTTTAACCTGTAATGAAGGTGCAAGTTCTGGTTGGCGAGCACATGACTCTAAGAATTTACCACCCATGTTACCAAAACCAATTGCAGTACCGATAGCGCCGAAGCCTATAAGTAAAGCTACAGCGATGTATTTAAGACCTAATACTAGTTCCATTTTTTTCTCCAAAGTTTAAATTATAAATTAAAGTTAAATATTAAAAATTAATGATTATCTGAGCTTGCCATACTTAGGTATACAATTGTTAGCATCATAAAAACAAATGCCTGTAAAACAATTACCAATATATGGAATACAGCCCAAAAAAAGTGCAACGGTAGTTGCATTAATCCAACTGCGCCGATCAAAATAAAGATCAACTCACCGGCGTATAAATTACCGAATAAACGTAGTGCTAATGAAAATGGCTTAGCAATTAAAGCTATTGTTTCTAACAATAAATTGAAAGGAACTAATAAAGCTTGTGTCAATTTACTTTTTGCACTGAAAGGATGTAACGTTAACTCTGCTATAAAGCCACGAATACCTTTGATTTTGATTGAATAACCAATCATTAGAAGGAATACGCCAAGCGCTAATGCAGCAGTTAAATTAATATCCGTTGTTGGTACGATTTTCATATACACATCGTGTGAATCCATACCAAAGGCTGTTTCACCAACAAATCCAGCAAATGCAGGTAAGAAATCAACAGGAATTAAATCCATTAGATTCATTAAGAATATCCAGACAAATATTGTCAGGGCTAATGGTGCTATTAGTTGACTTTTACCATGAAAAGTATCGCGTACGTTGTGACCAACGAACTCAACAATCATTTCAATGAAACACTGAAATTTCCCAGGTACGCCTACTGTTGATTTTGAAGCGGCGCTTCGAAAGATCCATAAAAATAAGATCCCTAAACCTATAGACCATGCGAGAGTATCTATATGCCATGTCCAGAATCCACTATCGACACATGCTTTATTGAAGGCAAGACCAGTATCGGTCGTACACATCTTTGCATTCGTCAAGTGATGCTGAATATGGCTAGATAAAGTTACTTCTTCTGCCATTATTTATCCCAAAAGTTAAAAATTAAAAAAAATTGGCGCTGCCCATTGTGAAAACATCACTAGTATATAACAGCAGAAAAATGGCATAGCCATGACTGTAAAATACTTAAATACCAGTGCAAATAAACAAATGGTCAACAAAAACTTTAAGCCGTTGCCTCTCTTTATAGAAGCAAATACTTGATTTGCTTTGCTCGCTCCAGCATATCTAAAGGAGTAAGCCGCAAATACATAATTAGGAAGTACAGAGACTAATCCGCCTACGAATGCAGATAAACCTGCATTGACTCCCCAACCTAAAAAAATAATTATTGCAGTAAACACCGCAATAAAGCCCTGAAAAGCGATTAACTTAAATGCTGCTAGACGTAATCTGCCAGCTAAATGGTTATACATTTACATAACCCTTAATCTAATAACAACAATCAGGTACAAAAACAGGCAGAAATTATACTTAATTACAGAGTTAATGCAACAAAAGAGGGCGCCTAATGCCCTCTTTATGTGCGATTTTTCTGCAATCTTAATTATTAATGTGGTGAATAGTTAAAAAGAACCAAATCTAGCAACAATACCATCAAGTTCATCTAAGTTTGTATATGATATAACAAGCTTACCTTTACCTTTTGTATTGTGAGAAATAGTGACTTGAGAACCTAATTTTTCAGACAAATTTTGTTCTAATGACTGGGTGTCTGGGTCTTTTACTGTTTCTTCTTTTACTTTAGTCGGCTCTTGAATTTTCTTAATTAACGCCTCAGTTTCACGAACTGTTAATTCTTTTGCAACAACAGATCGAGCTGTTGTTGTTTGTGCATCATCTTTTAAAGCCAGTAAAGCACGAGCATGGCCCATTTCAATATCGCCATGTTCAAGCAAAGTTTTAACTTCATCATTTAAATTATTTAAACGTAGTAGGTTAGTTACTGTAGTGCGTGATTTGCCTACAGCTTCTGCTACTTCTTGATGCGTTAATTCAAATTCCGTTAATAAGCGTTGTAATGCGATAGCTTCTTCCATCGCATTTAAATCTTCACGCTGAATGTTTTCAATTAAGGCAATAGCTACAGCTGCTTCATCTGGCACATCTTTAATTAAGCATGGAACTAAATCAATTCCTGCTAATTGTGCTGCACGCCATCGGCGTTCACCGGCGATAATTTCATAGCTATTCTCGCCAATAGGGCGAACAACGATAGGTTGGATAATACCTTGTGATTTAATTGAGTTTGATAAGTCGTCTAGAGCATCAGCTGACATATCTTTACGAGGTTGATATTTACCTGGCTGTAACTGTTCAATAGGAAGTTTTTGTAATTCACTTTGATTAGCCGTATTTACCTCAGCATTTGATGATAATTCTTGATCAGAGCTTTCTTCTTTTTTAGGTGCATTCGTTAACAATGCATCTAAACCTCTACCAAGACCTCTACGTTTAGAAGGGCTCATAATATTCCTTGCTGATTCACAGTTTAATTATTTTGTTTTTTTAAAGTTAATTTTTCTTGCTCTGCTTTACGCAATATTTCGCCTGCTAACGCCAAGTAGGCTTTTGCACCTGTAGATGATTTATCATAATACATGACAGGGGCTCCAAAGCTTGGTGCTTCAGCTAATCTTACGTTTCTAGGGATAACGGTACGATAAACTTTATCGCCAAAATGACGTTTTAACTGCTCTGAAACATCGTTAGCGAGGCGATTACGTGGGTCATACATCGTACGTAAAATGCCTTCAATATGAAGATCACCATTGACGACAGAGGTAAGCTGAGAAATTGTATCCATTAATGCCGTTAAACCTTCCAATGCATAATATTCACATTGCATAGGTACCAAAACAGAATCGGCAGCAGTCATTGCATTAACCGTTAACATATTTAATGAAGGAGGGCAGTCGATAATAATATATTCATAACTATTTTTTATAGGTGCTAAAGCTGTTTTAAGTCGTTGTTCTCTAGCATATACTTCCATTAACTTAATTTCAGCAGCGGTAACATCTGCATTGGCAGCAATTAAGTCATAAACACCCTCAGTATCTTTACAAACGACTTGATCGAAAGGTAATTGATCTACCAACAAATCATAGATAGTTGCTGGAACTTCGTACTTATCAATACCGCTACCCATAGTAGCGTTACCTTGGGGGTCAAGATCTATTAATAATACTTTACGTTTAGTTGCCGCTAATGAAGCTGCTAGATTTACTGCTGTTGTGGTTTTGCCAACACCACCTTTTTGATTAGCAACCGCAATAATTTTTCCCACTAGAACCTCGAACAATTTTTGTTATTAGTTTTTCTTAAGCTCTATTACATGCCTTTCACCGATAAGATTTGGCACTGTAATTTCATGACTTTTTATTAATGATACATCATTTGATAATTGATTTAATTCATCTTTTGGAAATTGCCCCTTTAACGCATAAAAACGTCCTTCTTGATCAATCAGATGCTTACACCAAGTGATCATATCTTCAAGCGAAGCAAATGCTCGGCTCAAAACACCATCAAAAGGCACTTCTGGCTGATATTTTTCAACACGAGAAAGTAAAGGCGTTACATTAGCAAGTTTTAGCTGAAAAACAACTTGTCTTAAAAAAGTAATACGTTTTCCTAAACTATCTAATAATACAAACTTTCGTTCAGGGAACAATATTGCTAGCGGTATTCCAGGTAAACCTGGACCTGTACCTACATCAATAAAATGATTACCTTTAAGTACTTCGCCTACTGATAAACTGTCCATAATATGTTTAACCAGCATTTCGTTTGGATCACGCACTGATGTCAAGTTATACGCTTTATTCCATTTAACCAATAATTCAACATATTGAATTAATTGTGATATTTTATTTTCATCAATCGTTATACTTGATTTACCTATTAATGATTTTAATTCTGTTATCAACGACATTTTTTAATATTTACCTATTACTTACAACAATTTACGCTGACTTTCTTAAAAGACCATGCTTTTTTAAATAAACAAGTAACAAAGAAATTGCTGCAGGTGTTATTCCTGAAATTCTTGATGCTTTACCAATAGATTCCGGCTTAGCATCTGAAAGCTTAGCTACAACTTCATTTGATAGCCCAGAAATTTGACTATAGTTAAAATCGTGAGGAATTAAAGTATATTCATGACGTTTTTTCTTCGCTATATCATCAAGTTGTCTTTCAATATAGCCAGCATATTTAATTTGAATTTCAACTTGCTCAGCCGCTTGTTTATCATCAATAGCTGGCCCTATGCCTTCTATTTTCATTAATTCATCATAACGAACTTCTGGACGACGAATTAAATCCTCTAAACTATTTTCACGGCTGATAGGGTTTTTAAGTAATGGATTAATTTTTTCTACCGCTGGATGATCTTTCTGGATCCATTTTGATTTTAAACGTTGACGCTCTAATTCAATATTTTCCATTTTTTCATTAAAACGACGCCAGCGATTCTCATCAACTAAACCTAGTTTATAACCTTGCTCTGTTAAACGAATATCCGCGTTATCTTCACGCAATAATAAGCGATATTCTGCACGAGAAGTAAACATACGGTAAGGTTCTTTAGTACCTAACGTTGCTAAATCATCCACTAAAACGCCCATGTACGCTTGGTCTCTTCCAAGGACTAATTCATATTTACCTTGCACTCTTGCGGCAGCATTGGTTGCGGCAATAAGTCCCTGAGCACCAGCTTCTTCATAGCCTGTTGTGCCATTAATTTGACCAGCAAAGTATAAGTTTTTAATGAGTTTACTTTCTAAAGTTTGTTTTAAATCACGAGGATCAAAAAAGTCATATTCAATTGCATAGCCTGGTCGCGTGATATGAGCATTTTCAAAACCTTTAATGGAACGAACTAAATTCATCTGAACATCAAAAGGTAAGCTTGTAGAAATACCATTAGGATAAATTTCATGTGTTGTTAACCCCTCAGGCTCAACAAATATTTGATGCGAATTTTTTTCAGAAAAACGGTGGATTTTATCTTCAATTGAAGGGCAATATCGTGGACCAATACCTTCTATTACACCAGTATACATAGGTGATCTATCTAACCCTCCACGAATTATATCGTGTGTATTTTCATTGGTATGAGTAATAAAACATGAAACTTGTTTTGGATGATCATTTCGTGATCCTAAAAATGAAAAAACAGGTCTTGGATCATCGCCGGGCTGTTCTTCCATCTGAGTAAAATCAAGGCTTCTAGCATCTAAACGTGGAGGTGTTCCTGTTTTTAAACGATCAATTCTAAAAGGTAAATCTTTTAACTTGTTCGCTAAATTTACACTTGCAGAATCCCCCGCTCGACCACCTTGATAGTTATTCATACCAATGTGTATTTGGCCTGCAAGGAAAGTACCTACGGTAAGAACAATCGTTTGTCCTTTAAATTTCAACCCCATTTGAGTTGATACACCAACGACTTGATCATTTTCTAAAATAAGATCATCACAAGGTTGTTGAAATATCGTTAGGTTCTCTTGGTTTTCTAAATAATTTCTTATAAATGAACGATATAGTACGCGATCTGCTTGAGCTCTTGTTGCTCTAACTGCTGGTCCTTTACTCGCATTTAATGTTCTAAATTGAATGGCTGCGTGATCTGTTGCAGTAGCCATTATGCCACCTAAAGCATCAATTTCTTTTACCAAATGACCTTTTCCGATCCCACCGATTGCAGGATTACATGACATTTGCCCTAAAGTATCAATATTATGCGTTAACAAAAGAGTCTTACAGCCCATTCGTGCTGAGGCTAATGCAGCTTCAGTGCCTGCATGTCCACCACCAACAACAATGACATCGTACGAGTCTTGGTACCACATAAATTAAACCTTATAAAAATATTTAAAAATAAAAGGGCACGTATTTTAACTGTTTTTGATGTTAAGTGAAACGATCATTTTCGTTAAATGATCTTGAGTGGATCGTTAAATAATATATAAGATCTTTTTAAAGATATTATTACTATTACTTATTAGTAAACGACTTTTCTGTGGGTAAGTGGTTTTTCCTTATAAAGATCAATTGATTATTAAGGATCATTTACTGTGATCAAACGTTGATCAACTGTCTAATAAGCTATGATCAAAAAGCACTTTTATCCACAGATGTAATTATTAATATTTATATAAACTGGAAAATAACCGTTAATACATAGTTTATTTTATTTTTATCCACAATATGGTTTTTTTGTGCTTATATATGTTGATAACTTTAACGGTATTTATTTAAATGAGATCTTTATTTTCAAAGATCCATAGTTTTGCTTCTTCCTCAGGATCAATATCATCAAGCATATCAAAAGTTTTTAAGGGTATTATTTCTATAGAACCTTTTGATTTTAATAGTTTATTTATTTTTTTTGCAGCTAAACAAAATGTATCATAACTTGAGTCACCTAGGCCTATTACGAAAAAGTTTATAGCTGTTAGATCTTGTGTTGAACGGGTTAAGTTATTAACAAAGCTTTGAATATTATCTGGGAACTCACCAGCACCATGCGTTGATGTGCAAATTAACCACGTTTGATTTTTGGTTGGAATTTGAGCAAATTCAGGAGACAAATGTAATTCTGTTTGATGGTTTAATGAATTTAAAGCTTCTTCACAAGCTTCAGCAACGTATTCACTTCCGCCTAACATACTACCAACAATTATTTGAATTGAACTCATTTTATACTCCTTAATTTTATTATTAAGGAGATTTTAACATGTAGAGTTTTTTATTTTGAGTTCGATAATAACTATTTATATAATGAGGGTTATGTATTTTAAATTTATTATTTTCCAATACAAAATGAAGAGAATATCTCCCCTAGTAAATCATCATTAGTAAATTCACCTGTAATTTTATTGAGTGCTTCCTGACAGAGTCTTAACTCTTCGGCAAGTATTTCTCCTGCAACATAGGCCTCTAATTGATCTAATCCAATTACTAAATGACTGTGTGCTTCTTTTAATGCTGCAAGATGACGTCTACGAGCCATAAACCCTCCTTCAGTATTGCCCTGATAACCCATTATGTCTTTTAAATGTTGTTTAAGCTCTGTGATTCCTTTACCCGTTTTTGCTGATAGAGTTATTGTTGGTAATGCACTGTTTTCTTCTATTCCTGTTGGTTTCCCTGATAAATCAGCTTTATTTCTAATTACACTTAAACCAATATTTTTAGGTAATTTTTCAAAAAAGTCAGGCCATATATCTTTTGGATTTTGATATTCTTCTTTTGTTGAATCAACCATGAGCAAAACACGATCTGCTTGTTTAATTTCTTGCCAAGCGCGTTCAATACCAATTTGCTCTACTTTGTCTGCACTTTCGCGTAACCCAGCGGTGTCAATAATATGTAAAGGCATACCATCAATGTGAATTTGTTCTGAAAGTACATCTCTAGTTGTTCCTTCAATATCTGTTACTATTGCGCTTTCTTTTCCGCTAAGGGCATTAAGTAAACTTGATTTACCCGCGTTAGGGCGACCTGCAATTACTACCCGCATTCCTTCACGAATAATACTGCCTTGTTGTGCTTGTTGTTGAACATTTTCAACTTGTTTAATAATAGCTTTTAGATCGTTAACTATTTTTTCGTCGGCAAGAAAGTCTATTTCTTCTTCTGGAAAATCAATAGCAGCTTCGACATACATTCTTAAATGAATCGTAGAATTAACCATTTCATTAACGAGTTTCGAAAAGTCACCTTGTAATGAATGAAGTGCACAACGTGCAGCCTGCTCAGAACTAGAATTGATTAAATCGGCAATGGCTTCTGCTTGAGTTAAATCGAGCTTATCATTGATAAAAGCTTGTTCACTGAATTCGCCTGGCTTTGCCATTCTTATTTTATCTATGCTTAATATTTCTTTTAATAACATATCTAAAATAACTGGACCACCATGTCCTTGCAGCTCTAAAACATCCTCGCCTGTAAAGGAGTTGGGCCCTTTAAAATATAATGCTATACCTTGATCGAGTATTTGATTGTTTATTGCATGAAAAGGTAAATACTCTGCTTTTCTTAATTCAGGTACTTTACCTAGAATAGCTTTAGCAACATTTATTACTTCAGGACCTGATACTCTTATAATCCCAACACCGCCTCTTCCGGGGGCTGTTGCTTGTGCAGCTATGGTTTCTTTGTATGCTTGTATCATGGGAGAAAGACTCATTTATAGGCGTTGATCCGTTAATTAACACTATTATAAACGGTTCGTTCTTAATTGGGTATGTTCGAATTTAGGCAGTTTTAGGTATAAAAAAAGCGACTAATCAGTCGCTTTTTAAATTTATATTGAATTATTAGCTATTTTTCTTCTTTTCTATGCCTGAAAATATAATTTTCATTTGAATAATAGAAATAACATTACTGACTAACCAATATAATACTAGCCCTGATGGAAACCAGAAGAAAAATACGGTAAACATAACTGGCATGTACTGCATTATTTTTTGTTGCATTGGGTCTTGTACAGTCATTGGCTGCATTTTCTGCATAATGAACATACTTACACCCATTAATACCGGTAAAATGTAGTAAGGGTCTTTTGACGATAAATCTTGTAACCATAAACCAAAGGTTGCATGTCGTAATTCAACACTTTCTAAAAACACCCAATATAACGCTAAGAAAATAGGCATTTGAATTAATAAAGGTAAACAACCACCTGCCGGATTTACTTTCTCTTTTCTATACATCTCCATGGTAGCTTGAGACATTTTTTGGCGATCATCACCAAATCGTTCTTTTAGTTGTGCCATTTTAGGTGCTAAGTCACGCATTCTTGCCATTGAGGTGTATTGCGCTTTAGTTAGCGGGTACATAACACCTTTAACAATAATGGTAATAATGATAATTGCGATACCCCAGTTTAGTACTAGTGCTTGTATTTGAAGTAATAACCAATGCAGGGGTTGGCTAATCATGAATAAAAAGCCAAAATCGACAGTTAATTCTAATCCTTCAGCTATTTTTTCAAGTGCTTCTTGATCTTTAGGACCAACATAAAAGCTAGCAGAAGCTGTAGCTTGTTGCTTCGGTTCAATAACTAACGCTGGTGATTTAAAACCAATTACGGCATCTTGGTTATTTGAGAAACTGGTATACAGTAAATTAGCTTCTGTTTGATTAGGTATCCAAGAAGAGACAAAATAATGTTGTAACATAGCAACCCAACCACCTTTGGTTGTTACGTTTAAGTTTGCATCGGCAATATCATCAAAATCATATTTTTCGTATAATTCTTCTTTAGTTGAATAAGCAGCACCACGGTAAGTAGGAATTAGCGCACTTGAACTATCAACCAATGAAGATTGTTTTAATTGGGCATAAAGTTCTATACTTGCCGCTGTTTCAGAATTATTTTCGATGATGTAATCAACATTGACTTTGTAATTTGATTTTTCAAAAGTAAAACGTTTGATTACCGTTAAACCATTTTCACCAATATACGTTAAATCAAAAATCAGAGGCTGTTCACCCGTTAATTCGTATTGATTTGAATTAACTTGGTAAATAGGGCGACCTTTAATAACCCTATCAATACCTTGAGCACCGGTTAAACCACTTTGTGCAATATATTTGAAATTACCATTTTGCATGATGGTAAAAGGAATACCACTTCCTTGCTCTGTTTCATATTTAAGTAATGTCGCTTCAACAATATCACCACCTTGAGTATTAATTTTTAATTTTAATACATCAGTTTTAACTTCAATTACAGTTGCACTAGATACCGTTGGTTTAATAATAGGCGTTGTTACTGAGCTAGAAGCAGGAACAAAGTCATCATTGCTGATGTTTTTTGTTGAATTTGGAACAGATGAATCAGCTTGATTGTTAACTATTTGCTGCTGCATTGGGGCATTTTCTAACTGCCATTGTTGGTATAACAAAAATGTTACGACCATTAGCGCAATGAACAGAAAACTGCGTTGAGATTCCATAATATGTTATTTCTCTTTTTTAAGTGGTGGTACGGGATCTTCTCCACCCGCATGTAATGGATGGCATTTTAGTATACGTTTGCTTGCTAACCAACTACCTTTTAACACACCAAAGCGATTAATTGCTTCAATAGCATAAAAAGAACAGGTTGGAGTGAAGCGACAGTTATTGCCAAGTAGGGGGCTAAGCCAACGTTGGTAGGCTTTTACGAATGATATTGCTATTACTTGTGGCGTTGAATTATTTTTCGCCATATTTTTTCTAATTGTTGTCTAATTTCTCGATTATTTAACTTATCAGTGCCTGATTTAACCATTATCACCATATCTATACTTGGTAACTCGTGTTGGTGTAGGCGAAAACTTTCTCGTATTTGACGTTTTATTCTATTTCTTTGAACGGCTAATTTAACGCGCTTTTTAGCAATAGCTAAACCTAAACGATTAGATTTTTCTAAATTAGGGGTAATTAGAACAGTAATATGATTAGAGCCAAAACGAAGAGGTTTTGAAAATACTGTTTGGAATTGACCGGGAGTCAACAAACGAGACTCCCGAGTAAATTCGTAAGTAACCATAATGGGTTACCTTCTCTTTATTGATGATTCAACAAAAAGATTAAGCGCTAAGACTTGCACGGCCTTTAGCACGACGACGTGCAATTACAGCACGGCCGTTTTTAGTTGCCATGCGAGCACGGAATCCGTGATTACGCTTACGTTTTAATACGCTAGGTTGAAATGTTCTTTTCATTACGCTATCCGTCGGTTGTTGTTGCCCTGGCATAACCGCCGTTTTGAGCACACTGGGTCTAAAAAAGAGGCAGAATTCTATACATAATAGGAATAATTGTCAACGGCTAATATAAATATAATCTGAAAAGATCCTGTGTTGATCTTTTCATGATCAGATGAATATCCACAGTTTGATAACAAATTCAGATCATGTTGTTGATTATTTGCTCTTTTAATACTTTAAAAGTGTAAATAATTATATCTAAATTATTTTAGTATAAATATATTATAAGGAGTTTATGTTTCTAAAAATCAGTTAGTTACTGTTATTCATATTAAAGGTTCAAATATATTTTTATTACTGTTGTTGATGTTGTGGATAACTAAAGAGATAATGCATTTAATAAATAAAAACAATTATGAATCAAACCTACCATTTTCTTATCAAATTGTTGGGATCATATTAGCTAGGAGCCTTTCTTGGATCACTCTTTGTGGCAGCGTTGCCTTTCCATTTTACAAGAAGAGCTTCCAGCTCAACAATTCAGCATGTGGATTCGTCCATTACAATGTGTCATTGATAAAAATATTATGACCTTATATGCGCCTAATCGTTTTGTGCTAGATTGGGTTCGCGATAAATATGTTGCTAGAATAAATGAGTTAGTTTCGTTTGAAGAAAATGGAAATCCTCCATTATTACGGTTTGACGTTGGCAGTATTCCTAAATCTGTAAATATTCCTAAACATGCTGAAAGTAGTTTTGCTCCATCAATGAGAGACAACAGCCGCCAGCAACTTAATGATCCTGAACCCAATATACCTAAAAAAACTAATGTTCGAGTTAATTACACATTTGATAATTTCGTAGAGGGTAAATCTAATCAATTAGCTAGAGCTGCAGCTTCACAAGTTGCTGATAATCCTGGCTCTGCATACAATCCATTATTTATTTACGGCGGAACTGGTCTTGGTAAAACGCATTTATTACATGCGGTTGGTAACGGAATTTTATTGAACAAACCTAATGCAAAAATTGCTTATATGCACTCAGAACGGTTTGTTCAAGATATGGTAAGAGCATTGCAAAATAACGCGATGGAAAAATTTAAACAATATTATCGAAGTGTTGATGCTTTATTAATTGATGATATTCAATTTTTTGCAGGTAAAGATAGAACACAAGAAGAATTCTTCCATACTTTTAATGCGCTACTTGAAGGTAATCAGCAAATCATTTTAACGAGTGATAGATATCCAAAAGAAGTAGATGTTGAAGATCGTTTAAAATCAAGATTTGGTTGGGGCTTAACTATTGCTATTGAACCACCAGAGCTTGAAACACGAGTAGCAATTCTTAAACGTAAGGCACAAGAGAGCCATATTAATCTTGCTGATGAAGTGGCATTTTTTATTGCTAAACGCTTACGTTCCAATGTGAGAGAATTAGAAGGGGCGCTTAATCGAGTTATTGCTAATGCAAACTTTACAGGCAGAGCGATAAATATTGATTTTGTTAAAGAAGCTTTAAGAGATTTACTTGCCTTACAGGATAAGTTAGTTACTATCGATAACATACAAAAGACAGTAGCTGAATATTATAAAATTAAAGTTGCTGATTTGCTTTCAAAGAGAAGAAATAGATCTGTTGCTAGACCTAGACAAATAGCAATGGCATTATCTAAAGAATTAACTAACCATAGCTTGCCAGAAATAGGTGATGCATTTGGTGGAAAAGACCATACAACTGTGTTGCATGCTTGTCGAAAAATAAAGGATTTACGTGAAGAATCCCATGATATTAAAGAAGATTATTCTAACTTGACTAGAACTCTTTCGTCCTAATAATAAGGTTAAGAACAGCAGGTAAAAAATGAAGTTTTCATTAAATAGAGAATTACTATTAAAGCCACTATTGCTTGTATCTGGAGCAGTAGAAAGGAAAAGTACACTACCTATATTAGGTAATATCTTACTTGATGTAAGTGAACAGTCACTTACTCTAACAGCTACTGATTTAGAACTGGAAATGGTTTCTTATGCAGTTGTTGATAATCAAGGTGACGATGGAAAATTAACTATTCCTGCTCGAAAGTTACTTGATATTTGTAAAAGTTTACCCGATGGTTCATTGATCAATTTTGAATCGGTGAATGATTCAGTTACTATTTCTTCAGGTAGAAGTAAATATTCTTTATCTACTTTACCCGCAGCTGATTTTCCAAATATTGAGCAATGGAAAGGTGATGTTGAATTTAAACTTTGTAAATCTGAGTTATTACGTTTAATTGAAAGCACTCACTTCTCAATGGCTAATCAAGATGTTCGATATTATTTGAACGGAATGTCAATCGAAACGGAAGGAACAGAAATTCGTTCTGTTGCAACTGATGGTCATAGATTAGCTATATGCAAATTAGCGAACGAATCATTAGAGTTACCAAACAGGCAAGTTATTGTTCCTAGAAAAGGAATATTAGAAATCATTCGTCTACTCGATCCTATAGAAGAAGACGTTCAAGTATTCTTAGGTTCAAACCATATTAGAATTATTGATCAGGAGTTTTCATTCACAAGTAAGTTGGTTGACGGACGTTTCCCTGATTATCGTCGAGTTTTACCAAGAAATGGTGATAAAATTCTTAATACGGATAAAGATCAACTCAGGCAGGTTTTATCAAGAGCTTCTATTTTATCTAATGAAAAATTTAAAGGAGTTAGACTTAACTTTGCAAACTCTGAATTAAAAATTACTGCAAACAACCCTGAGCAAGAACAAGCTGAAGAAGTATTGGAAATTGATTTTCCTTATGATGAAGTCGAAATTGGTTTCAATGTTAACTATGTTCTTGATGTATTAAATGCAATAAAGGATCCTGTTGTTAAATTTACACTTGCTGATGCCAATAGTAGTGTTGTCATTGAAGGTGAAAACTCAGGCGAAGCAATTTATGTTGTAATGCCAATGCGTTTGTAAATGTCAGTAAAAGAATTACAGACAGTAAATTTTAGAAATTTAGCTTCAGAAAAATTAATCCTACATTCAGACTTAAATTTTTTAGTTGGTGATAATGGTAGTGGTAAAAGCAGTGTATTAGAGTCTTTATTCTATTTGGGGCATGGTAAATCTTTCAGAACAACCAAACTTGACAGTTTAATTCAAAATGGTTTTGATGACTTTATTATTAGTGCTAAATCTCATGAGAATATACAGCTAGGAATACAACGTAGTAGTAATGGTGAGAGTAAAATTAAAGTCAACGGTCTTAGTTCTACAAAATTATCTGACTTAGCTAAAAACATTGCCATACAAATTGTCACACCTGAAAGTTTTAAGTTGTTTTTTGGTGGACCAAGAGAACGGAGAAAATTTGTCGATTTAGGATTGTTTCACGTGGAACATTCTTTTTCAGCAGAATGGAAGTTATTCCAAAGAACTTATAAACAGCGAAATGCTTGTTTAAGAAATAGAGCAGCTTTTCAGCAACTTGATTATTGGACGGAAGAGTTTTGTCGTTTATCCGAAAATATTGCTTTATTAAGAAATGGCTATATCGAAAACTTAAAACTTGAACTAGGTACTTGGTTAAAAATAATGTTACCTGATTTTTCTGATTTCATTTCTATTCAATATCTACAGGGATGGAATAGTAAAAAAGAATTAGCAGAAATACTTAAAGAAAATAAACATAAAGAAATCGAAAAAGGCTATTCATTATATGGAGCTCAAAAGTTTGATATTCGGTTTTTAATAGAAAATATTTCGATTGAACATCGATTATCAAGAGGACAACAAAAGTTGTTTTTACTCGCTTTAACTTTTGCACAATCAAAACTTATTGAACAAGTTAAGCGAATAAAGCCAATTTTACTGATAGATGATATAGGCGCTGAATTAGACCTTAGCTCTAGAAAAGCTATGTTTAATGCTAACCAGCAACTAAGTTGTCAAACAATAATTTCGGCAATAGATAGAGTCGCACTGGAACCTTTAATTCCAGACGATAATAATTACAACATGTTTCACGTGGAACATGGACAAATTAAAGCAATGATTGAGTAGGCTAATCGCTATGACAGTAGAAAATGAATATGGCTCGGATAGTATTAAAGTTTTAAAAGGACTAGATGCTGTACGAAAAAGACCAGGTATGTATATTGGTGACACAGATGATGGCACTGGGTTACATCATATGGTTTTTGAAGTTTTAGATAACTCTATAGATGAAGCATTAGCAGGTCATTGTAGTGATATTGTTGTTACTATTCATTTAGATGGTTCTGTTTCTGTGAAAGATGATGGTCGTGGTATTCCAACAGATCTTCATCCAGAAGAAGGTGTGTCTGCCGCTGAAGTTATCATGACAGTATTACATGCTGGTGGTAAGTTTGGGGGCGAAGACTCAGGTTACAAAGTATCTGGAGGTCTTCATGGAGTTGGGATATCAGTAGTAAATGCATTAAGTAGTAAACTGAAACTGAATATTCGTAGAGAAGGAAAGCTTTACGAGCAATTTTATCATGTTGGTGAACCACAAGCACCATTAGCTGTAGTTGGAGAAAGTGATAAAACAGGAACAGAAGTTAGATTCTGGCCAAGTTCTGATACTTTCTCAGATGTACTTTTCCATTATGACTTACTCGTAAAAAGAATTCGTGAATTATCATTTTTGAACTCAGGTATTTCAATTAGATTAATTGATGAGAGAGAAGAAGGTAAAGAAGATCATTTCCATTTTGAAGGTGGAATTCAAGCTTTTGTAGACTATTTAAATACAAATAAAACAGCAGTAAATGAAGAAATATTTTACTTTGATTTAGAGCGTGAAGATGGAATTGTTGTAGAAGTTGCTATGCAATGGAATGATGGCTTCCAAGAAAGTATTCACTGTTTTACTAATAACATTCCTCAAAGAGATGGTGGAACACATTTAAGTGGTTTCCGTACTGCTTTAACAAGAACGTTAAACAGCTACATGGTAAAAGAAGGCCTAAATAAAACTAAGAAAGGCGGAAGTACCGAAACGAGTGCCTCAGGTGATGATGCTCGTGAAGGATTAACAGCTGTAATTTCGGTTAAAGTACCAGACCCTAAGTTTTCATCTCAAACAAAAGATAAGCTAGTATCTTCTGAAGTAAAAACAGCAGTAGAGCAAGCCATGGGTGAGAAACTTGGTGAATATTTATTAGAAAAGCCCGCTGTTGCTCGTACAATAATTATGAAGATAGTTGATGCTGCAAGAGCTCGTGAAGCGGCGCGTAAAGCACGTGAAATGACACGCAGAAAAGGAGCTCTAGATATTGCAGGCTTACCTGGAAAACTTGCAGATTGTCAGGAAAAGGATCCAGCACTTTCAGAACTATATATTGTGGAAGGAGACTCTGCTGGCGGTTCAGCTAAGCAGGGAAGAAACCGTAAAAACCAAGCAATTTTACCGTTAAAAGGTAAGATACTTAATGTAGAGAAAGCACGTTTCGATAAAATGATTTCTTCACAAGAAGTAGGGACATTGATCACAGCATTAGGTTGTGGAATCGGACGTGATGAATACGATCCAGATAAATTACGCTATCACAGTATTATTATCATGACCGATGCTGATGTCGATGGTTCTCACATCCGTACACTATTATTAACTTTCTTTTATCGTCAAATGCCTGAAATAATGGAAAGGGGATATATATATATTGCTCAACCACCTTTATATAAAGTCAAAAAAGGGAAACAAGAGCGATATATAAAAGATGATGAAGGATTAACTGAATATTTAACTACGTTAGCATTAGATAATGCAGCTATACATGTAAATGAATCAGCTCCTGCTATTTCAGGTTTAGCACTTGAAAAATTAGTAAATCAATTCCGTGATGTAACAGCAAATATTAAGAGGTTATCTCGACAAATACCCGCTGATATATTAGAGAAAATGATATATAGCAGTACAATCAATAAGGAAGAATTTTCAGATCAAGATAAAGTGGAAGCTTGGACAGCAAATTTATTGGCACAACTTGATAATCAAGATGGCAATGGTTCGTTGTATTCAGTTGTTGTTAAACAAGATAAAGAGCGTAATGTATATTATCCAAGCTTTATAGTTCGTAAGCATGGTATAGATACAGAATATAATTGTAGTTATGAATTTATCGAATCAAGTGAATTTGCATCTATAATCTCATTAAATTCAGCTATAAACGGTTTAATTGAAGAAGGCGGTTATGTAAAACGTGGTGAAAAAATTCATCCTGTTACTGGCTTTGAAGAAGCACTAAATTGGTTAATGGCTGAATCAAAACGTGGTCAATATATTCAGCGATATAAAGGGTTGGGTGAAATGAACCCTAGCCAATTATGGGAAACAACGATGGATCCTGAAACTCGCAGAATGCTACAAGTAACCATTGAGGATGCGATTGCTGCGGATCAGTTATTTACGACATTAATGGGGGACCATGTTGAACCTCGTAGAAACTTTATTGAAGATAACGCATTAAAAGTAGCTAACTTAGATATATAGTATATATTTCAATAGGTTTAAAAATAAAAAGAGCCAAACATGGCTCTTTTTTAATTTAACAAAAATAGAGTATGAATTATAGCTGTTTAGTCATTATGAATTAATAAAATAAACAACAATAAAAAGGTAAAAAAATTAACTTTATGTTCGGACATCAAAATAAATAAGCATACTAATATATTGTAAATATTGAGTAATAACTCGAAATATTTGCATTGGTGTCTAGGCGAATAATCAGACAAACGTTATACTAACGCAATTAAATATTTAACCCAGTAAACAAATCGGAAAAACATGAGCACGTTTAATAGTAAAACATTCCAAGGTTTAATCTTACAATTACAAGATTATTGGTCACGCCAGGGTTGTGTCATTGTACAACCTTTAGATTTAGAAGTAGGGGCCGGAACATTTCACCCAATGACTTTTTTACGTGCAGTAGGACCTGAACCAATTAGTAGTGCTTATGTTCAGCCTTGTCGACGTCCAACTGATGGTCGATATGGGGAAAACCCGAATCGTCTTCAGCACTATTATCAATTTCAAGTTATGTTGAAACCATCCCCTAAAAATATTCAAGAGCTTTACTTAAACTCATTGAAGGAATTAGGTATTGATCCATTAGTACATGATATTCGTTTTGTTGAAGATAACTGGGAATCGCCAACATTAGGTGCATGGGGATTAGGATGGGAGATTTGGTTAAATGGAATGGAAATCACGCAATTCACCTACTTTCAACAAGTTGGCGGGTTAGAGTGTGCACCTGTAACGGGTGAAATAACTTATGGTTTAGAACGTTTAGCTATGTATATTCAAAACGTCGACAGCATATATGACCTAGTATGGACTGATGGTCCAATGGGTAAAGTTCTATATGGTGATGTTTTCCATCAAAATGAAGTAGAGCAATCTGCTTATAACTTTGAACATGCCGATGTTGATTCGTTATTTGCAACATTTGATCAATGTGAAAAAGATAGCGAAAAATTAATTGAAGCAGGCTTAGCTTTACCGGCATATGAACAAGTAATGAAAGCATCACATGCATTTAATTTATTAGATGCAAGGCATGCAATTTCAGTTACTGAAAGACAGCGCTATATTTTAAGAGTACGTGCTTTATCTAAAGCATGTGCAGAAGCATATTATGCAACTCGTGAAGAATTAGGCTTCCCAATGTGCAAAACATCGCAAGAGAGAGGGGAGTAATATTATGAAAAATACATTATTAATTGAATTAGGTACTGAAGAGCTTCCACCGAAATCACTTAAAAAATTGGCAACAATCTTTTTTGAACAAATTACAGACCAATTAAAAACTGCTGATTTAGCTTTTGATAGTGCGTTATGGTTTGCTACACCAAGAAGATTAGCCGTTAAAGTAAATGGTTTGGTAGAAAAGCAGCAGGATAAACAAGTTGAAAAGCGTGGCCCAGCAATAAATGTAGCATTTAATGATGCAGGTGAACCAAGTAAAGCTGCACTAGGTTGGGCACGTTCTAATGGAATAACAATAGAACAAGCACAGCGCTTGAAAACAGATAAAGGTGAATGGTTGTTACATAAAGCTATTCAAACAGGGCAATCTTTAGAATCGCTCATACCAGAAATGGTTAACATAGCTTTAAATAAATTACCTATTCCTAAGCCAATGCGCTGGGGGAGTGAACGTATTCAATTTATCAGGCCAGTACATACATTGACGTTAATGTAT